>Ga0325401_1000027_pt1 | contig 85715 bp, 33 predicted proteins | sample PopdelMetagenome_FD_205666 | JGI IMG/M metagenome (GOLD analysis project Ga0325401, IMG submission 205666) | Populus deltoides microbial communities from Bellville, Georgia, United States - Xylem-PdKOR-R2 | ecosystem: Host-associated > Plants > Phyllosphere > Stem > Wood/Secondary xylem | place...
TTATTTTAAATACTAAATAATTTTTCAATTATGTATCTTGAATTCAGAGAAATCATCAAAATTGCAGTGTTAAATTTCTCTATAAAGTGTCTTACTTTCCTTCGGTATAAGAGACATAATCAAGGGGTATTTTATTGTGATAGGATCGGGAAGAAATGGTCCTTGCAAAGGGGAGAGAGGGAGAGAAAATACCATTTCAAAATCCCAAGTTTGACATAATCGTGGTGGAAGCTCAGGAATCTTAGAGTCAGAAGACATTTCATAGTCATGAAGATATTATCACTTACGAATTGTGATGACGACGACGACGACGACGATGCACTCTTCTATAATCATGGCGACTTCCCTTTCTTCAAAAGCTCCATGAAACTTGATGCCCAAATTTCTCCCATGGACCCCAGAAAATTTTAGCCATATTTTGCTTCACTTTGTCATCGATTCCTCGCAAGTCCCTCTCAACGCGTTGATGTGGGAAAAATTAAACGAAGGCTACTGGTCTGTGGGAAACTGGGCAGCCCACATAGTCAAGGGTAACAATAATTTTCTCCGTTGAAAATGGAACATTTCTAAAGTAATTAATTTCTTGTTGGAATGTTTGAAGTGATTTTCACATTCTTTAATCCCTCTGAAGGAAACTTCGAGTCAATGTGAGATCATCTTCTCAAGGGTTGGCTGGTGAAATCAGTGAAATGACTGACTGGGTTGTGCCTTTTGGATTCTCTGTTTATGGATTATGGATGTTGATTAAGATTCAATTAACAATCTTGACATTAATTAAAATGAAAAAAATGGATTCTTCCTTTGTTTATTTATGAATTAGAAACAACCTGTGCATGCATGCCTCTCGTGGTTAAAGATCTAGACGACAAGTCGTTGCTTTTCTTGTGAGTAGACGACATGCAACTCAAAATCTATCCACCGCTAATTAAGTATGTGTTTTGTAATATAGGATGTTTTTATAAAATTATTTTTTAATTAAAAATATATTAAAATCTTTTTTATAGATGCGGTGAAATTATTGGAGATTAAGTTTATGATCTAAGTTACAAACTTAACTAGTTAACTTTAATTGCTCAGTAATTTAATTTTGTAATATATTTTAGTTACATAAATAATTCTCGATTTATATAATTAAAACAATATATATATTTTTTAATTTATAATTGAATGTTTTTTTATTAAAAAACACGTAAAAAATGCTGATATATTCATTTTTTAATATTAAAAAAAATAAATTATCCAACTTGTGCCAAAATATGGGTCAGTAACTAGTTATGCTATATAAGTTGTCTTAAAATTTCATAATAACCGGTTTGTTTACGAATGCATCTCTAATAATAATAACAATAATAATAATAAATCTTCATCATCTTCACTATATAGCCTGCATAAGGTTTTTCCCTTGGCCCCGTTTGTTTGCTGGAAGTAGTTTTCTTTTAGAAAGTAAATTCCAGAAAAGTATTTTCCGATGTTTGGTAGTGTAATGGAAAATAAGTTGGAAAACACTTTTCAGTGTTTGGTTATATCATGGAAAATGAACTGGAAAATAACTTATTAATGTTTTATTTTTCTTAAGTTTATTAAAATAATGAGGAACAAATCTTACAAATTAAAAAGTTAAATGAGAATGAAATTGAAAAAAATATAATTTCATAAATTATCTCAAATAAAATAAATAATAATCAAAATAATAGATATCAAATCTAAAAAATTAAAAAAAAATAAAAGGTGAATAAATTAAAATAATAATAATTAACATTTCATAAATTATTTCAAATAAAATAAGTAACAATCAAAAGAATAAGGACCAAATTTGATAGATAAAACATTTCAATAAAAAAATGATAAGGAAAAAGCAAATAGCAATTATAAAAATAAGAACCAAAATTAATATAAAAATTAAATTTTAAGAGATGGAATTGAAAAATAAATATATAAAACAAATTATATATAGCAATCAAAAGTTTGAGGATCAAATTTAATATAATCAGCAAATAATGACATTTCTAAATTTTTCACAACTTCCGGAAAGTGTTTTCCATCCAAATTTTTCAGGAAAACACTTTCCTGAAAACCAAGCCAAATTTTTCTTTGACTGGAAAGTGTTTTCCGTTGACCAACTTTTCTAATGGCAAACAAATACAGGAAAGTTTGGAAAGTGGTTTTCTGGAAACCACTTTCCGGGAAACAAACACAACCAAAGGAAAAACACTTTCCTGAAAACTAAACCAAATTTTTCTTTGACTGGAAAGTGTTTTTCGTTGACCAAAAAATGTTTTTCGTTGCCTGAAAAGTATTCCTCGTTGACCAAAAAGTATTTTTTGTTGACCAATTTTTTTTAATAACAAATAATTATAAAAAAATTTTAAAAATTGATTTTTCAAAAAATAAATTCCACCAATCAAATATGGCTTAGCATTAAAAAATTTTCCTTCTCAACTCAAATCAATCGTACAATGATGAATAGTTTGAAGTTTCACCGCATCTATAAAAAAGATTATATTTGAATTGAAAAAAATTAGCCGGCAGCCTAGATCTGGAGCTTACTATTAAAATGAAGAAATAATCGCAGCCAAAATTCGGGAAATGAAAATGAAAGCACCAACTGACAGCCATAAAAATTACAAAAATTAGAAATCAAAAGCCATTGAATTTAAAATTAACATCCATAGCAGAAGAAAACACAAAACAAAACTCTCAAAAAAGAATCCAAAACCAATAATTCTATTAACAACAACAGAAAATTTGAAGGCTTGAGGTGAACAGACTGACCTGCGCATGTAAAGAAGAATCAGAACCAGAGAGTCAAATCAAAGTGACCCTTTTTCACATCGAAGACAAGAAACAAATCCCATGGAGCAGTTATCTCAGTAATTGTAAAAAAGAAGAAAAAAAAGACAGGCGTGTACAAAGAGAGAGCTTCAAACGGAACAGAACAAAAACGTGGCAAGTACTCTCTTTTTTCTTTTCTTTTTTTTATTCTTGAATTTGTCAGGTAATCAAGAATTGGTCCAGGTCTGACAAAAGGTTGTCAACGTCAACAACCCCAGCCCCTCAAAAGTGCCAAACAAACAAGGGAAAAATTTTCTTCCATTTTCTATCGCCCATCGTCAATTCCTAGAAACTGCTTGTTCAACGCGTCTGACTTGGAAAAACATGGACGCACAAAATAACTACTTGAAAATGGCTCCTCATCTGCTGTCTTCTTCTCTAGTACTGGTAACAGAAAAAGACTCGAACTTCCTCTTATTTTTTTCTAAACAACTTTCAAAAAGTGGACTTTGGTTTCGAATCACCATTTCTCCCTTCTTTTTTTGGCCACTTTTCTATGGTTTTTCTTACTGGGTTTATGGAGGTATTGCTTTGGCTTCATGGGTTCTTGGTATAATTGATTGTGGGTAATGAAAGTAGGTCTTTTTGCTCCATGGGGTTTTGAGTTAAGTGGTTTTGCTTCATGGGTTTTTGATAGAACTCGTTTTGCTTGGTGGGTTTTAATTCTAGTGCCTTTGCTTCATGGGTTGTTGAAAAAGCTGGTGTCTTTTAGGGTTTCTTGTTGTTGGGTTTTAGAGGTAGAAGAAGAATATTGTAAGATGGCTGGGGTTTTGAGGAAAATTTTGCCTATTCAGTCTCCGATTCATGTAGAAAAGGAGGATGACGACGACAAGATTAAAAACTTGGAATACTCATTTGCTTTGCCATATTCTGGCCCTCTGCTTACTTGTGATGTTCCTCGAGCTGTGCCTATTGATTTTAGGCAGATCCCAATTGCTTCTCCTGCGATCGGTTCTGGCTCTTTGTTGACTGATGTTTCGTTGCCAGTTGTACAGCCTATTGTAAAGTCTCACAGGAAACTGTCGAAGAAGCCAAACTTAGTCTCAGATAGGACTGTTTGCTTAGAAACGGATGGTGGCATGGATGGAAATGGCATGCCATGTGAAGCATCTAGAGTAGATGACCCGAGTGCTTCGCTTTGTGCAAACGATGACGAGTGCGGACCAAAGTTATCTGATGGAATACGAAGTTCTGGTAGATTGGATTTTTTCAGTGGTTGTGTTAGTTCTGGTGAATTACAACGAAGCTTGGAAGTGTCGGAATTGCCTGATAACGGTAGCGAAAATGAAGGTCGAGACTTTTACGATTATATGAATCCCGCAAAGTATGAATCGATAGGATCTGAAAGCTCACACAGTAATTCATCTGAGATTTTTTCTTGCCAAGAGGAGGATCATAATGAAGAAGCTCCTGGCCATGTCAGAAGGCCATCAATTGTAACTTTCCGTGATCCTGAATCAAATGATGTAGTGGATAATGAATCTGATGTGTCTAACACTGACAGTAGTGTCCATGAGAGGCATATAGCTGTAAGGCCTGGGAAGAAAGGGACATGCTATCGTTGCATGAAGGGAAGTAGGCTTACAGAGAAGGAGGTTTGCATTGTTTGTGGTGCAAAATACTGTTTAAATTGTGTGATAAGAGCGATGGGATCAATGCCAGAAGGAAGAAAATGTGTTGCTTGCATTGGTAAGAGGATTGATGAGTCAAGGCGAAAGACCTTGGGTAAATGCTCTCGGATGCTAAAGCAACTATTGGCTGTGGTCGAAGTTGAACAGATAATGCGTTCTGAGAGATCATGTGTGGTGAATCAGCTACCACCAGAACTCATTTATGTAAATCGACAGCGTCTTTCCAAACAGGAGTTATTCCTAATGCTGACCTGTCCAAACCCACCCAAAAAACTAAAACCAGGATACTATTGGTACGATAAAGTATCTGGTTTATGGGGAAAGGTGAATATCCCTTTCTTTTAATTTTGTCTTTCAGTTTAGATATACAATTACCTCAATTTTGTGGGTACTGCATTGTGTTTATTCTTCTGGTATGCTTGAACAGGAAGGACACAAGCCTTGTCAAATAATCAGTCCCCAATTGATTGTCGGGGGTCACATCCAGGAAGGTGCTAGCAATGGAAATACGAACATAATGATAAATAATCGCAAGATAACTAAAGCAGAGCTCATTATGCTGCAGGTTGTTGTGCCGGACACTATCTGGTTATTTTATTTGATTATTTTCTTAAGCATGTAAGACTGATGCCATTCCATTTAATCTTTGCAGTGGGCAGGGGTGAAATGTGAAGGAGCAACTCACCTTTGGGTTAGTGCAGAAGGGGCTTACCAGGAAGAGGGAATGAATAACATAAAAGGAAAATTATGGATAAAGGTGCGTTTGCATTTGTACCGGGGAAAACAGTTGATTTAGTTCAATCCCATCTTGCTTTTGCATTTATGCTTATTTTACTTGCTGATCTTAATATCAAAACTTAAGCAATAATGGAAATACTTTCTTTGCAGACTGGAATAAAGCTAATTTGTGCTGTCCTGTCTCTGCCAACTCCTCCTAATTCTGTCAGTCCAAGTGGGGAAGGAGTGAATGATGTTATGGCAAACAACCTCGAGCAGAAAACACTCTATAAGCTTCTTCTGGTTGGTCTTGAAAAATCCGGCACATGTACCATATTTAAACAGGTAAGGAATCAGTGGGACTGAAACAACATAGTCTTATGCTTATGTTACTATTCATGTGTGACAAATCTAGCTCTGTCGCATCCTAATGAAGTCACTTCTCTCCAATTCCGCTCCATTTCATAATTACCTTAACTTTCTCCTTGGTGCCTGCCATTTGAAGAACTTTATGTCAACTAGAGAGCTAGAGAGTCCATCTAATTATCAAAAAACTATAATCCATGGAAAATTATAGAACTTCTGTTTATACTGACAGCTAAAACCCACCTAATTTTAGAGTTTTAGACAGCATTATGTTTAGAGCATTCAAAAATTGCATGTAAGCGAAGTCATAAAAAAATATATGAAATGTTCTGTTGTACGCTTGAATGTTTTTACTTGCTTGAATGAGTGTGCCTGTGCCAAGTTGATTACATTCTTGAAATCTTTAATATTGCTCCATCTAGATCATGTTGAGATGAAGCTCTTAAGTCTCCATAAGGTTCGATTGTTCTATGGATGTTATTGTGCTCAATTATGATCTATTTGCAGAAGAGACAGTTGCCAGTAGTGGCCTTCACTGCATCGGCTTTACTCATTTTTTTTTCTGTCCTGTTCAAATTGTCTTCTTTAACTTAACTAAATAATCTGTTCCATAAGTTATCGCACACAATCAACATGCATACAATTAAAGAAATCATATTTCTGTGCAAGTTTATGCCATTCAAGCACAAGTCCTTGCCTCCCTAACACAAGATTATACCATACCATACCATTTCCTTAAAGGCATAGCTTCATTGCAGAAGGCCATGTCTTTCCAGGACATGGTTATGCCTTCCTAGATGATACATTATATGCCATCCCTTTGTTGCAAGGTCATAACATCGTATCACAAGGCCATGCCTTTGTGCGGAATGCTATACATTTCCTGAACAATGCAATGCTGTCCTAGCAGTTGGTCATGCCTTCTGACATGCATATGCTATGGTTTTCCTGCAAACTGTGGGACATGCTTTTCCAGCGCAACATCATGCCATCCATATGTAAAAGACACTCCATACTGCTTTACATACTAACATGAAAAATTTTACTCTGCATTGCAGTGTAAGTGCTATCATCATGTTAAACATAAACAGGAAATGCAACTTGTACATTGCTTTTAACAGTTTTTGTCTGATAATTATTTTAGCCTTCTTAAACCCTGCCTCCATTTGTGGCAGCACAAGAAGAACCCAAACAATTAATTAATTATTTGCTTATTTCAGGCAAGAATTGTATACAGCGTTCCTTTTTCTGAAGATGAGCGTCAAAGTATCAAGTCTATTATTCAATGCAACTTGTATGGCTATCTGGGTATACTGCTTGAGGGGCGTGAAAGATTTGAAGAAGAATGCTTGATTGATAAAAGACGAAAGGTTGTGCACCAGCATAGTTCTTTAGGTAAAACACTCATTGATTTTTATCTTCTTCTCTCTGAAGCTTATGATCCATGGTCTTTTCTCCACTGTTTTGCAAAAATCATGCAAAGATACGTGGATGGTGCATAAATTCCCAGTTCTTGCACTGTGGATTATCAAAAATCTCTTTAGCTTATGGACCTACAGGAATGCTTCCTGTTGGAAGTCTGAAAGCTAAATCATCAGCATCCATTATAGTTAGGGACTGCTAACCTACTGTATTGATTGCGAAGTTCTTAGTCATTATATTGGCAGCTTCTTGGTGGGTAAATTGTTTAAAATGAATCTGAGCTTTCTTTCTTCCTCTTTCTCTTTTCTTGTCCTTTCTTGGTGTCGGGTAGAAGTTTGATGGTAACTAGAATGAATTTTGCCTCCTGGTCCATGGAATAAAAGGCAATGGAAACAAATGAGGTAGATTGCACCATGGTTCAATTTTTTTATTTTCTAGTTTTATATATATATATATATATATATATATGATTTGCAAAAAATTAGATTTTTTCTCACTCTTGTGAACCAACAGATTTTCTAATAATTGAATCATTTTAAGTGGATGTTTAAATGTTTGGCAGTGGTCATTGGTTTCTGACTGGTTTTGATAAACCTATTCAGCAAGCTAGGTTCAATAAACTGGGGTAAAATGTTTAGATATTTTGGAGAGAATGTGAGGGTTTGTTGACTTGTTATGCTTTGCTTTAGTGTGATGACCCGTGCTTGTTTAATGAATGGAAACTAAAAATGTAAGGTGCAAGTTTTTTGGGGATGAATGAAGTAAGAAAAGTAGGAATTGTGATCCTGGGTCTTGTGAATGTTACCAAAGGCTGGTTTTGGGTATCATTTTGTAGAAAGAACGTATGAGTTATGCTATATGACCTAAAAAGTTCTCTGAAGTGACACTTTGCGAGCCTTGCTGACTAAAAGCAATCTTGGTTATTCATTTTATGTCTTAACTCAGAGAGGATACTCAAAATGTATCTTTTCCCTAAAAAAGTAATGGAAATCATGCTAGAACCTATTTTATTTTGGCATCAGTTATATTCATGAATTTGTTTGATTCTTGTTTCAAATCCACTTTTCCTTTTATTTTTCTTCCCATTTTACAAGATTCCACGTTTATATTTTAGCTAATTTGACCGTCATATTTTTGTATCTTCTATAAATCATAAGTTTGGAGTTAAAATTGACTTCAGCAATTTAGAATTATTTATGATCTGAAATTATTTAGTTTCAACTTATATTACAGGTCAGATTGACTGTAAAACAATCTTTTCTATTGGCCCAAGACTGAAAGCTTTCTCAGATTGGCTCCTCCAAGTAATAGCATCTGGCAATTTAGAATCCATGATCCCTGCTGCTGCTCGTGAATACGCGCCTTTTGTTGAGGAGTTGTGGAGAGATGGAGCCTTCCAAGCCACATACAACAGGAGGAATGAACTCGAATTGCTACCAAGGGTTGCTACTTATTTCTTAGAACGGGTAAAACATGCTTCATGTCCTTGCCTTTTACTTTTGTTTGTACAATTCTTAGAATATGTTGTGTTTCCCCCCTTTCCATTTCTTTCTTTGTTTTTTTTTTTTGTGTGTGTGTTCAAACTCTAATTCAAAACATCAAGTTTGCTATTGGTTATGGCCTTTTTGTCTTGCTCTGCATAGCTGGCATACGTGTGTGAAAATCATGATGGGGAGATAAAAGAGCAGCCATTCTTTCTATTATTTGAATTATTCTTGAACATTAGAAGTCTCAGGACCTGGTTGATTCACTTTTTTAAATCCCATTTCCTTGAATTGTGACCCTATTACTGTAAGGAGGTAGAATCATTAGAATCTGAAGGTGGCAAGTGCATGATACATGATTGGTGTAACAGCTTTATATCATGTCTTTAAGATCTTATGATGTCTTCCTGCTTAGGCTGTTGAGGTTGCAAGGCCAGACTATCAGCCATCTGATATGGACATCTTGTATGCTGAGGGTTTTAGTTCATCCAAAGGGCTTTCTAGCATGGAATTTTCATTTCCTAAGGTGGCTCCAGGTTTTTGCGAGAATATTGGCTATCAGCATGATCCCTTGCTGAGGTCAGTTCTATTTGCACATTGCCGATTACATTTTTTGCGTGATTGATGTCATGCAAAATTTTAAAAATGCCCTGCATTTCCTGACCAGGTCTGTTATATGTCCAAATCTCTTCACTACAATTTCCGACTAAATTGCTGCTTGAAATACAATTGTTTTACTTGCCATCTGCTAATTGATTAGAAGTCATCGCTAAAATCAAAGTCACGCCATTTACAGCTTCCACACTATTGTCTTCCTTCTCAGGGTCATTAAGAGCAATAAAGAAAGTCTCTTTTATATGATTCAATAATTCGGAATTGTTGTCTGAATGCTTTCCTTCATTTTTCTCCTCCATATAATATAATTGCGAGGGGAGTTCTAACAGAAGTTTGCTATCATATATTCCATATTTGATTACTATGTATTATTAACAAATACTCTAAAACGCCTAAGTTTTTCACTATAACAATTTTTTTATTTTTTGCTTTTGTTTCTTCTTTTTTTTTTTACATGTTTTTTTTTCCTTTTTTTTTTACCCAAAATTGACTTCTACTTCTTTTTTTTTTTAATTTTTTTTTCAAAATTATCTTTGCTAATTTTTTTAAATATTGAGCTGGTTGAAAATTTAACTATGTAGTTTTTTTCTTTAAAACATTGTGGATTGCTATAATATTCTCATATATTGTTTTTTCTTTTCTTTTTATGATTTTTTTTTTTCAAAATGGTCTTTGTAGATTTTATTTTTTTTATATTAAGTTAGTTAAGAATTTAGCTTTGTAGTTTTTTTTTAAAAAAGCCAATATGGATAGCTACAGTTTTTCCCCTATATAATTTTTGTTTTGCTGCAATATTTCTCCACATATTTTTTTAAAAAATTATCTTTATCGAATTTATTTTTTCAATATTGAGTTGGCTGATAATCTAGCTTTAGCTTTCCCAACATGTTTTTTTTTTTTATTTTTTTATTTGTTTTTCTTTTTTTTTCAAAATTGTCATTTTTTACATATTTTTTTTGTTTTGTTTTTTTAAGAATTATTTTTGTTGATTTTATTTTTTTTCCCCACGTGTTTTTTTTGTTCGCTTTTGTTTCCTTTTTTAACATGTTTTTTTTTCATTTTTTTTACCCAAAATTGACTCTTTTTTTTAAATAGTCTTTGTCAATTTTTTTTTATATTGAGCTGGTTGAGAACTTAGCTTTGTAGTTTTTTTCAAAAAAAACACCATGGATTGCTATAGTGTTTTCCTTACATGATTTTTGTTTGGCTGCAGTGTTTCCCCCACATGTTTTTTTTTTTAAATTATCTTTGTCGAATTTATTTTTTCAATATTGAGTTGGTTGAGAATTTAGCTTTAGCTTTAGCTTTCTCCATGTTTTTTTTTTCATTTTTTTAAATTTTTTCCAAAATTGTCTTTCTTCTTTATATTTTCTTTTTTTTTCATAATTATTTTTGTTGATTTTATTTTTTTACTATTGAGCTGATTGAGAATTTAGTTTTTTAATTTTTTTCTTTAAAATACTAGATTGCTACAGTGTTTCTTTACATGGTTTTTTATTAAATAATTTTTTTTTCATAATTATCTTTGTTGATTTTATTTTTTTCATATTAAGCTGATTGAGAATTTAGCTTTGTAGTTATTTAAAACACTATAAATTGCTAGTGTTTTCCCACATGATTTTTGCCTTGTTACAGTGTTTCCACGTATGATTTTTTAATCGATGTTTTTTTTTCCAAATATGTTTTTGTCAAAATTATTTTTTTTCATACTGAGCCGGTTGACAATTTAGCTTTTTTTCCTTAAAACATCGTTGATTGCTACAGTGTTTTCCATATGACTTTTTTTATGTTTTTTTTTAAATTGTCTGTCGTTTTTATTGCTTTTACTATTGCTTTTACTATTGAGCTGGTTCATATGGAGCTGGTTGAGAATATAGTTTTGTAGTTTTTTCCTTTAAAATATTGTGGATGATAATAGTTATTTTTTTATATGATTTTTTTCATAAATTCACGATAATACGCAAACATGCCACAAGCCCGCGGCATCGCGATAAGAATAAAAAAACATGGTTTATTTTTCCTTCAAAGAAAAATAAAAGAAGATTAATCCACTCCTTCCCTGACATCATTGGGGACATGTACACCTGACAGGTATCAACTTATCAGAGTTCATCCGACAACCCTCGGAGGAAATTGCAAAAGGCTGGAGATGTTTGAAGATGTTGATGTTGTCTTATTTTGTGTTTCATTGATTGATTATGATGAGTTTTCTGAAGACAAGAATGGAGTTCTCATCAACAAGATGATTGCAAGCAGGCAGCTATTTGAACGCACGGCCACTCATCCAAAATTTGAAGAGAAGAAGTTCCTTCTTATACTGAATAAGTTTGACCTGCTCGAGGAAAAGATTGAACAGGTTCCGCTGACTCAATGCGAATGGTTTGATGACTTCAATCCTGTGATTAGCTACAATCCCAACAGCAGCAGCACCACCAGCACCAATCCTTCATTGGCACGTCGTGCCTCCCAATATATTGCAGTAAAGTTCAAGAGATTGTTCAGAGATCTCACTGACAGGAAGCTGTATGTTTCACTAGCTACTGGTTTGGAACCTGATAATGTTGATGAAGCTTTTAAATATGCAAGAGAGGTTCTGAAGTGGAAGCAAGAGGAACTTAACTACCCCAACAATGAGTTATCTTCGACTAGCATAGAGGCAAGTTCATCCTCATGATTTTAACAACGTTGTAATCACATACAGGGTCGACTGAACAGAGGACCGCCTGCTATTCCCAAGACTTCCTCTCGCAAAATCTGTATATTGTCCGTGAGCCAGTCATGTATAGGAAAGGGAAGTAGAGCTTAAATCACAAATATTTCAAACATGAAAGAAATAGCATTTCTCTGAAAAGCTGAAACATTCACAAATTTTGCAGCCGCTGCTCTTGGATCAACTAAATACACAAGCATTATTACAACTAAAGATATAGAAAAAAAAAAAAAAAACTAATCTACTAGTAAAAGAGAAGCCCTACGAAGTACAAACACAAGCCAGTTTGCATTACAGACACACCTCTATACGAACCATAGACATTTCTTCACATCACTGTTTCATCATACAGGTGCAAACCTGTCCATAAGCAAGCAAACTGTGGCCTCAGACATTGTAGTTTCTCCCTGAACCACTTTGCTCTTTTTAACCTCTCTCTCTTCTTCAGCTCCTCCTTCTTTGGGTTTTGACAAGAAGGGCTTTCTTGGTGTAACCTTCTCCTTAAGCTTTGCTAGCTCACTCGCCCATATCTCCACAAGTGCTGACATTTCCCTCCTCAAAAGACTTGAACCCTGATTTCTTTAATGTTACTTTTTGCCGAATGAGAAGAGAGCTGGAGCTGAATGGTTTATATAGAGGAGAAGAGGAGTGGTGAGTTCTGAAGAACTCGTGTACAGTTCAGAGCAAGTGGTTTTTGTTGACCAAAAGAAAAATCTACGTGTGGTCGCTCCTAGATGATGTTAAAAATGGGAAGAAGGGATATAGTTTCCCTATATTTGAATATTCCACTGTAATGGTTGTGAATATCTTACGAGTGAGATGCTAGGGTATGAATGCTCATACCCTAAATGCTTGTTTTTTCATGATTTTCATCCAAATCCTGAAAATCACACGTTATATATAAATAGGAAAATTTTTATAGATCGATAACGGGTAGAATATAAATATTAAAAAAAATTCAATTTTTGAGTATCCTTGGTTCCACGAGGGGTAATTTCAGGAGTTAAGTCTTGTTGAATTGGAATTAAAATCAATTGGTAAATTGAATAATCATAACAACATGGCAGGAGGAGGATCGAACTACACTGGTGTTTTGGTACGAGCAAGAAGATACAAGGGTTTCCCAATTGAAGGGGTCGCTATTATTTTTGTCGGTTAAGAAGATGCCACGTGTAACACGCTTAGAACTTAGAACACAGAGAAGGAGATCGTTATCATCTCACATACCTACAGAGCCCATAGAATTATTGAGACAATATAATGGAAGTTTCCATTATTGAAGGAAATGCCCGAATACAAACAAAGGGTCCATAGATAGGCTCTCTTCCCGTGGGCGACCCGTCCATTTCCAATTGGATGCAATTTATGTCGATGTGCCAGGAAACTACAAAAGCATAAATTTAAATAAGCTTAAGCTATTAGCATCAACGACAGTTTGGCCGAGTGGTCTAAGGCGCCAGATTTAGGCTCTGGTCCGAAAGGGCGTGGGTTCAAATCCCACAGCTGTCAGTTTTCAATCAACTCTCTTCTTTTGCCCTATTTTGGTCCATTCACGCACTCAGAAGTCTTCTTCTACTTTTCTTCTTGTCTTTCTCGATGCATCAGAAAGATATTTTTATTAGACCCTTCTACAAGCTAACCTAATTTGATGAAATCAAGCTCCTCATCCCCTCCCTTTTCTTTTCAATTTGATTTCAATTTTTATTTTTATTTTATTATTATTTTTTAATTTCATCCATATATTTTTCTTAACAATCATTTTAGTTATTTTTAAATCAATAAAGTCGACTAAATTATGTCAGAATAACTTTCACACGATTTAATTTTAAACTCGGGTTAGACAAGGAATTAAATCGAGAGTTTTTTCTTTTAATTTCATCATTTTTTTTAAATTTCATCCTCAAACGTTTTTTTATCAATCATCCGAGTTGTCTTTAGATTGAACAAGTTGATTGGATCATATCGAAACAACTCTCACACGGTTTCATTTTAAACCCGAACTAAGCTATGATTTGAGTTTGAATATTTTTTTCTTGTCAATCTCATCATTTCTTTCTAGGTTTTATTTTTAAAATATTTTTTACTGGTCGGCTGGGTTGCCTTTGAACTTGTAAAGATTACAGGGTTATGTTGTAACAACTCTCAAATAATTTAATTTTAAATCTAAATTAGACAAAGAGTGGTATTGGAAAGGTTTCAAGATAGACTTATAGAGTCAGGTTTAATAATAATCTGAATAATTCTCTACGACTTGGATATTGTTTTGTTACATTAAAAAAATATATAGATTTGACTTAGATATTGTTTTGTTACATTAAAAAAATAGCACCGGCTTCTAAACTAGTTTATATCTAAATTGGTTTATTTATTCTATAAAAAAGAAAGTAATAATAATAAACACTGAGGAGTTTAGCTCAACTGGTTAGATCCTAGATTTACTCTAATCACCAGTTCGAGTTTTATAAATCTCAGGACTACTGGAGATTTATATGATCGTTAACTTCAGGATATGTATAATTAATCGAGCTACGCACAAACTAGCCTGGACATTCATATTAATAATAATAAAAAAAAAGTAATAATAACAATAATACATGGAATGAAATAAAGCCAACGGCTGAAACATTACATGTAAGTTTTGAATTAACCAGCTAAATATCTTCCTAAGCAACAGAAACAGACAATGAAAAGGCCAAGGCAAAAAGATCCTTAAAAGTGCTTGAAAGATTTTTTTGCTGGTTTTGGTGGTTGACATTTTGAAACGCCAAGGGTGCTTAGCTCAATGTTTGTATTCGATAAGATTTTTTTGGCAGCCGACTCCATAGTTCTCGGTGGTTTTGTCCATCTTTTAGTGCCCACGGAATGTCTCTTTAGCCAGGGGCGGAGGTATGCTGAGGGCTATGGTGGGTTTTAGTTCCGGTAAAGATTTTATTAATATTTTTTAATTAATTTTATATAAAAAATATTTGTAATTCTAGATTGCGTTATTAAAATTTTTGGAAAATTTACGTTAAGCCTCCTAGTATAATGCTTTAACTTGGGTTAAAATTTTAGAATTTTTTGAAAAATTCAGAAATTTGATGAAAAATCACAATTTGACCAGTTTTATGTTATTTGATGTAATTTTCAATCCGACAATCAGATTAAGCTGAAATTTTACGATGGATCTTAAAATATATTGAATAAAATCTGATTAAAATTTTAGGATGAACGGAGTTTGATAGTGCTAACAAAAAAAACCATCAAATAAAAGCAAAATGACTCATTAAGAATAAAATGGTTATTTGTCATTAAAAAATAAAACAAATCAACTCTTCCTTCCTTTTATATGTTGCCGACTGGGTAGAAGTAGAATAGAAAAAGAAAAAAAAGAAAAGGTTAGAGAGAAATAGAGAAAAGTAAGGCAAAAACATAAAAAAAAAATCCAAGAAAAAAAAATAAGAAAAGTGAGAAAATAACTTTGTAAACTTACAAAGTCCAACTTATAAAACACTAAAATAAAAAAGAATCAAGCGAAGGAAGGAGGAATTGAGAGAGAGAAAAATTTGATTACTTTATTTTTCAGTTGACATGAGATTGTTATTTTATCCTTGAAGGGTTGTTACAATATCGATTCAAATTCGATTATAGATGAATTATATTTCATAAAATATCGAAGGATGTAACTTTAATAGTGAATTTATTTTTACTTTTATTTTAATTTTATGTACTTTCAAATTTATTTTTTAATATTTTAGGTAGCTTATTTGAATTAAAACTTTACTGTTAACTTTAAAAATTCATTTATATAAGTTAATAATTAATCTTAAAAAATATTTATATATTTATTTAATAATCCAGGATATAAAAAATTCATGCCTCCACCCTCGTCCATAGCCAATATATACCACGGCAACCAAGCAACATTAGTTAGTGTTTATTCTTCCTTCTTCCTTACTGATTTTCCCATGAAGAATTTGATTAATTATACCCTTGTATCAAGTACAAACACAAAAGGAGTGAATCGAATAGAACCATAAAATTCAAGTACCCTTTTTTCTTTTGTTTGACTATAGCAAATATTAATGTATACAGCTATTTTTTTGCTAGTTTGGTTCTTACAATGATATTAGGAAAAAATAATTGGAATATCCATAGCCAAAAAGGGAAAAGAACCTTGAAATTCAAGCATTTTTCATTGATTTAAGCAGTCGATAAGCATGGAAAGTGAAGCCTCAGAATATGTCAATGCAGGTGACTTGACTCGCATGCCTCTGATTGAAGCAGGCAATGGCTTTACCAAGCGTAAGCTTCCTTCCTCTCCTGGAACCACTTTACCAGACTCAACATTTGTAGGGCTCGAGCCACTTGACCAAACAGCCTGACCCTTTTCACGTAGCTTGGCAAGCTCGCCAGTCCAAATGTCCACAAGTCCTGACATTGCTAAATATCTAGAAAAACTGCAGATGGAAAAGAGAACAAAAGAGTGCTATTTAGATATTTGAAGCTTGTAATGTGTGGTTGCTATTTGAGACGTTGAAGGGTTCTGCATGGGTTCGTATAAATAGGGTTGGAATTGTGGGTTAACCAAGGCCGCACACATTCTTGTGGGGAGTATTGTGCTTTCCTGTGCGCCATATAGCCAACAATTTTGTCTCCAACGGTAAAAATTTACCCCAACAAGCCAGTGGTTTCTTTATAGAGCTAGTGGTTTTACTCATGCTCGAAGTCAATCCAAGTCGGTTTCTTATATATATATATATATATATATATATATATATATATAGAGGAGATTATTAGATTTTGGAGCCTCTTTCAAAGTTTAATTTAATGTGGTCTCGTGTTCCCTTCATGTAGTTTTTATTTATCGTATTTTTTTAAAAAATATATATATTAAAATAATATTTTTTTTATTTTTAAGAAATTATTTTTAATTTTAAAATATAAAATTATCTGAAAACACTAAAAAGAAATATTAGTTTAAAATAAAAAAAATAAAAAAATTATTTTTTTTCAAAAATATTTTTAAATGTTTTTTAAAACACAAAAAAAAAAAAAAAAAAAAAACAGATTATGATTCACCAGAACTGCAAGAGTAAGGATGCCCAATTGTAACCTGCCTACAAGTTACGGAGAAATGGTTTTGGAATTGAAAACAAAAACAAAAAAAAAAAAGATCTATAATGGATGATCAGATGAAACACCTGGTTCGATGAGCCTCCTGTTGCTCCGATTTTAGCAAAGAAAAACAATTCTTCACTTTTTAACGCAAGACAAGCTACCACCATGCAGCCTCTGGATGCTAACAAGGTTGGACTGGAGCTCATTTTTAGTCGGGATAGAAAAAGATGGATGTTGATGGCCATAAACCAAGAAAAGCATTCGAGTCAGTAAGTAGATTAATATTTGAGCGACGAAGATTATGAAGATAGGAGACCTATCCAACAACAATCCAAACATAACGCGATTAAGTAGAAAAATGTTAGGGGTCGAGCAGCATCACTGAAAGCAAATGCTCTCCTCGTGGAACCCACTGAATTAGGTGAAACATTCACAGCAAGGTCATGGGAAAACATTTGCAAAGAAGAAGCAGCCGCACTAGCTAGGGGCAATTACAACTTCGAAATAAATCTTACTATATATATATATATATATACTACATAGAAACCTAGCTTTACACCATGCAATGGTGATGTTGGTTACTTGATTTCCAGAGTACTTTTGAAGGAAATTGCGATTTGATACTTGCAAGTAACCGATCTGACTGCGAAGCAACATGCCAGAGGGTTGCTCAAAACCAAAATCTTTTGATGCAGATGAGACAGCATTTGCTTCTTTGGCCATGAACACAACAGGCTGTGAATTGATTAGTTGAAACCACCTTGGCAGCAATTGTGCGAAGGAACCGCATCTCCAAAATTTGAGTCCCGGTGGAAACTCTAGTGCTGGTGAAAAGTAGACCAGTTGGAATCTCACAGGCCACATCACAGTTAGGATGAGACATATCTTGTTTAGGCCTGGCTTGGAGTATGCCTTCTACCTCAAAAGTGGCTGATTCCTCAAAGGGCAGGCATATGCCAACATCACACATATGGATAGCAACTTTTAAAGTGCCCGTGGCCAATTTATCAGAATCTCTAACCAAATTGGCAACGACAGCTCCTGCAAAGGGAATCATTGATCCTGAAGCCAAAAGATTGGGCCTTATGAGGCAATAATTCCAGCCGTTTGATTCCCAGGCAGGGAAAAGTTTCAGGATATGAGCCTGCCCATTCAGTGTTATGAACAAACGAACCACCATATAAATTCCTGACCTCATCACATTAGAATTTTGACTGCTTTTAGGCAGACTTCAGAAGTTCAAATCCATGGTGTCCAACCCTCATACATGTTGCAAAGATTATCTACACTCATTGCTTGCTTCAGCAGATGATCCACTTGCTCTTCAATACTAATTTCTCTGAGACACGAGAAATGGTTCCTTTAGGAGAGGAAAAGGAGGGAAAGAATATGAACCTTCGAATATAAATCCACTGAAGAGTACAGATTTTAAAAGAAACCAAGTACCTGTTGTTCGCAATATCTTGACCATCTATTTTCATCTCAATCCTCCTTAGCACTGACAAAGCATAAGCATTTTTACCTGCAAAATTGTTGCAAGATGATTGATCAAGAGATAACTACTTGTTTCTTCATTCAATTTGAGAAGGAACTAAAAGGCAAGGCCAATTTAGCAAGCCAAAAATTATGTTATATAATATATGACATCTGTAATGCGCAATTAGTCATGAAATGAGCAAATCCATGTCACTTGTTTTTACCATACGATTCGCTAAGAAGTATATTTTGGACCACATCAGTGTTTCTACATCTCTGAAATATCTTTTTCCCCAAAGTGTTTTCTTACAATGATAGATATTGCTTAAATATATAATACAAACTACAGGCTATATTTTTACGGGCTTGGACACGAAGATCCTTGCATAAAAAGATTCTCACTAATTAGTTTCAAGCCTCTTGGGGATGTCAAACCTTATTACCTTTGGACACAGATTATTCCTGTAATTCAACTTGCTAGTATTATGAGATCTAATTTCATATTCTTATGGCAAAATAGTGACCAAAAGTTAGTGTTCAAATATGCATAATTATTGTGATTACTCAATGGGTGATGAAAATTAACAGTTTCAACTTTCAACTTAAGAACTTTTGAAAGGGTTTGATTTTTAAAGATCCCATCCAAACAGGTTCCATACCTCAAAGATCTCATCCAAACAATACCCATGCACGTTCATGGGCACCCCACACAGATATATGTTAGCACTTAGAGCAGATATAGAATTTGAAAGGTAGTAACAGATAGACTTGTATTAGACATTACCCTTGGCCACTCGAATGCCGGTCTGCAGATTAGGATGAGGAGATTCTTGATTTTCATCTTCAATTTTAACTTTGTTTAATGAGGATACCTCATCATTTTTGCCCTCAAATTTCTCCTTTGAGCTCTCATCATCCAAAGGTTGTGAAGGCTCGACAGGGACATTTACAGCTTCATCACTTGGTGGTGCCACAGATTTCAGATGTTCAGTTAGCTCACCAATTCCTGTGACAGAATCATTGTTACTATTAAATCCTGATTGACCAGGGTCTGAGATTTTCTGGCAACCAGTTTGAGAAGATGGTGCAGAATTTAGATGATAAGTCGTGACCCTGGTACCAGATTCACAAGGGGATTGTCTTATTAGTTCTTCTGGATCATGTAAGCTGTCTGGAAAACTTGCTTCGGCTGAGGTAATGCCAGATTCTGAGCTGCTGCTGTATATGCTATCTGGTGGGGATATCCATCCTTTATCTTGCAAGGAAAGTCCACTATCATTAATGAGATCTTTAGCACTCCCATTGTCTGATATAGAGAAGCTCTCTCTTCCCTTGTCATCGAATGCATTAGCACCATTGTCAAGATCTGTCCCAGACAAACTAATTCCCTGTGACTTGACATCCTGGCTTTCTGCTAACCCTTCAAGAGCCTGTCAAAAAAGTAAATAACATGAGGATGCTATGCTCAGTAATCTTAGTGTTATCAAATTGTAACATCAAAAGGCATTAATCTCGGGCACAAGACTTTACTTTATGAAGATTGCCAGCATGGAGACTAGCAGTTTGTGCAAGCCTTGTCAGCATCGAATGCAGTCCCTTCGCAGATGATGCAAGTGAAGGTACCAAGGGGTTAAATGTTTGGATAGCCTCTTTAATTCTCAAGCAGTAAGACTGGTAAATGGCTTGACCATGAATAGGAGATACTTCCATCTTGGTCTCTCTTTCCCTGGTCATAGCATCTGTCATAGCAGTCACATCATTTGACAATAAAGATTCAAGTGGAAGAAGAATTGCATTTGCCTGCCCAAAATCAGAACAAAATAAAAAAAATCAGCAGATACATTCATGACTCCATAGCACACCTATATAAAAAACAAGACAACAGTTCAATTTAATTTAGTTATAAAAGTAAGACACCAATAATACAGAGATTGATTTTAGCTCAAAAGCATGCGCTCAAGAAATCACAGAATATGAATTGAGAAGAACACCTTAGATAGATCTTCCATGAGAGAACAGTGGAATGCAACAGCCTCCTTTCCCAGAGTATGAACATCATGCAGATCTTCAGTTATGGCCAGAACCTAAAGAGAATCATATAACATTACTAACAGCATATAAATTTTAACCATAAGCACCAGCAATTCCCAAGTCACAATTGTCCATGAGAATAGCAGCTGCAAAAGTAAAAGAATAAGACACAAATTTGATGAAAGGGCATACATAGAAACTGATAATCAGCACTTTCGTGGGTAACAATCAACAAAAGATGCCATCCTATGTTTGTGAGCAACAATTACACAAAACAATATATTATCATGGTCTTGTGGATGAATTTCATTGTATTTGACATGCAATTGTAACTAGATTCATAGATAAATTACGATGAATCTCATAACTGATGCCAGAAAACAGGATTGAGCGAAGATCACCTCAACTAGTTTGGGGATTAAGATTTAGATGAACTAACTTGAGTTTAGTTAAAAAGGCTACAGGGGAAAATCTGTTGTTCTTCAATTTCCATCTTTATATCTTTGATTTAAGCATTCAATATTGCATGATCCTACTACAATGACCAAAGTTCAAATCTTTATAACCTTGTGTATGTGCATGTGTATGAGAACACACTTGAACACTTGATAATTAGCTTGGCAATCTACATTCTACAGCACCTGGGCAAATGGCATTGTAGTTAAGATAAATCGTAATTGATCCTAAGGGGAAGGATCCACTCATTAGCCCAAAGAGAATAGCTAGAGCATGCCAGTATTTGGACAGTCGTCTGAAACTATGTGATTTATTTCGATGTTCTCACAACTACTCAACACTACCATCCATTTAAAAATATATCTAAAAATTAGATAGTAGTCACAGTACCGAAAACATTATTGGGTGTGTGACTTGCTATCTAACACTAAACCCCGCCTTATCCCCAGCATGTCATATTAAGTGAATGTTTCAGTAAAGCATAATGTTTCACTTAGCTGCAGGTTTTGTATCAGGGTAGACATCAGATACTGCTCTTGCAAATTCAAAATCAAGTACCATAAATGTGGATAACCACAATATATTTCCCCATACAGTACCAACTGCAAAAGTATTCCAGCCTTACCTCTACCCACTGTGACAAATGCATGCGCGCACAGTCACAAAGCAGAAAACAAAAAATGATGCTAAATGTCAAAAACCTATACTGTCCTACTAACAGGACGCTATATTGAATCCCATTGGTTACAATGTGGATGAAGTCCTGTTTAGAAGTGATCAAAAAGGGGCCTAGGCCATTTGTAATGTGCTGATCATGGTTGGCCAGTGTACACACACCAGATAGAAAAAAGATTGTTGTCAACTATTGCAATACCTCTTCAAGCATGCTACCAGATTCAGAGGTCAAGGCTGTATGGCCCTTTGAGATGCGACTAAAGGCAGATAGTGCCACACTGACTTCATATGCACAGTCCCTCATTGCAAGAACAATGTTTTGTAAATCACCTGCAGAAGACAAAGATCAGGATATCAAGTCACAAACATTTTGTAGAAAGAGCAAAGACATAAGAGAAATTAAAATTCCTTTGCAGATAATGGATTATAGGGGAGATTTAACAGGGAAAGAAGCAGGGTGGATTGGCACTCTATTCCATTGTGGGTCATATGGAATTCATGGTGAGGGAGGAATGACCAGATTTAATAGGCTACTAAACCTCTGTTGCATAAGCTAAGTTACTGTTCTTGAACTTGTTATCTCAGTGCCTTCTGGTGTTCTCATTCCCTATTTCCATTCTAAAGTTATTGAAAGTTGTGGTGTTCACCATTTAGTTCATTGTTTCTTTTGGTATCTGTCTTGGGATTCTCTACCATACCTCGCTTGTACTAGAGTTCCGTTCTTAACTTTTCTTAAATATGCATTACTATGACGCTTACATGTGCAGATAAGGGAAAGGAAAGGAGTTTGTTCTGAAAAATAGAGTACTGTAACCTGAAGCTGACTTTGCTTTAAGAGATGCATTGCAGAGTTCATTAGCAACTGCATACAAGCCATTGGAAGCAGCTTCCATACTGCTTTGTGCAAGCTTCCACTCTTGTTCGGTGCCTACATTCATCAACAGATAATAAGTTCACTCCATATCGAAGTGGAATTTCTATTCATAGGCTAGCCATTTTGTGAAACAGGAACTCACGAGTAAAAGAATGATAGGAAACCTCCAACTTTATTAGTGCATTCAAGTAAGCTTGCTGCCATGTCCTGCCATCAGCAACACTTCTTGCTGGATAAACCTCTCCTGGTATCTGAAAAATCCCATCTCTTGATGCTTCAAACTCCAATATAGACATGCAAATTTTAAGAATATTTGATGCCTTTTCTCTAGCTTCCCACAGCAATTGCTGTCGCCTCATTAGATGGTCATGGAATTCAGGAGGAATTCCTGAAGTTTTTGTTGAAGTATTTCCAGTTGTACTGGAATTTGGTCCACCACAAGCCCATCCCATTGCTCTCTCAAGCTGCCCTTCTGCCACAACAGAATTTCGTTCACAAGCTTGCAGGCAGTCCATTGACCTAGCCATTTTTGTTATGGCTGATTGCAACCCTTCCAGCAGATTAGGTCTGCTGAGGTTTAGGATAATGGGATATAAGTTATCTTCATTGGAAAGGAACTTTTGAAATGTTACTCTGCTCTTATGTGAAGGGGTCAACCCATCATACATCCATTCCAACTGGACAATTTCTAGGCTAGTCTTGTGAAGAGCCTCTTTGAGTTCATTTACCTGTCTTTTCATGACAGAAGCTGCTGATCTTGCTGCTCTAGCAGTCTCATGAGCATTGCAGTATTCCTCAAGCATAAGCTGCACCTTCCTGATGGCGCCGATATCCTTTTTCACTTGGTCAAGAGAAAGATCCTTTGTTGCTTCTGACAATTGCTCATTCTCTTTATCTAACCAAGCTAAGAAAGCAGGAGCAACTCGTTCCTTCAGGTAGCAACCAACATGTTCACGAAGCTGGATTTCAAGCTTTCTCTTTACAATGTTGAAAAGCTGGTCGAATCCTAAATTTTGATCCACAAATGAAGCAACATCATGTATGCATGAATCAAGAAAAGAATCAACAATGCAAACTTTCCAAATGAAAAATATGTGGCTCTTCAGTAAGCCACCGAACTTCCAGATGTATTCAGATATTGAGTGCCCAGAACTCATCAAATCTGCCAAGTTAACAAATTCATTTGAGGGAGAAGCAGCAGAACCACCAGAGGACAACACTTTATCAATTGATTCCAAATCAGAGAAGGGTTTTATTAGTGTGGACAGAAGAGCTTTGCTTCCAAACACTTGTGGTTCCCTTACCTCTTCAGCACCAAGTATAGATTGAAATTGGCATTCAGAAGAAACCAAGACATTTTTTATATCAGCTTCTCTCTTTACAAGGGAAGTAGCTCGCATCTCCCTCTGGTTCCATGCTTGATGGAGCTGGTCCAGCTGTGCCCTACAAGCTTCTTCCTGGGAGGCGAGCTCCTCTGCCTCTTCCCAAGACAGATGATCTCTACCTTTCATAGCAGCTTCCTCAAGAGCCAACCGCTGCTCAGTAATAAGGCCAACCTTAACAAAGTAGTTCTTTTCTAGTTCAACCAAGGATGCCCTTTCTAATTCAACTTCCAAGAATTGCTCCAATGCTGTATCAATGGATCCTCGGATTTGAGAGATAAACCCAAATGCATCCATAACTTCTGAATTCAATGAAACAGCAGATCTCATGACATCCAATAAAGCACCTTCAGTCATTTTCCCAACCAAGATCTTGCAGGAAAGTAAAGTGGATTTGAATGTGGATGCCCAGTTTCTTTCAGAATAAAATTTTGCATGGTATACATCTGCATTCGCACTAGGTATGTCCCTACCAATAAAGTGCTGTAATTCACTAACAAATCCAGCTACAAGTACACATTTCTCTACCTGTTCTTCAAACTCGCAGAAGTTAGATCTAAATCTGTCATTTGCATGCCTTCCTCCTCCAAAATTACTGAATATGTCTAGTACCCTATGCCTTACTTCATTATACAAGTACCTTACAGCTATATTTAAAACAGATAATACCTTCTCCTTCTTGTCTTCCAGGTCCACTGGTAACCTGGCATCCCTAGTTGCATCGTATTTCAATTGTCCTGGTTGACTAGAAGAATTAGTGTCTTCTTTCCTCACCAAACCAGCAGACTGCATGTATTTCATAAAAGCAGACAGAAGACGATCCTTAGCTTTTGATTCAGTCTCTGAGCCAATAGAGTTCACTAACTCAGCACACTCTTCTTCAACTTTATTAATCTCTGTAGCGTATTTATCTACCTTTAGACAAATATCATCATGAATGTGTTTAACAGAATCAAGATCATCTGCATGTACTTTAGCAACGAGTTCAGCAGCCTGACTTTTGGCAAGAGAGAGTAAATCAGAGGAAAGGGCATTAGAAGACAGCTGCAACACTTGAACCCAGCCATGTACTGTACTAGTTGAAACATAATTCAGAGGTAGGATTCTTTGCAAAGCCAATGAATATGCTTGGATTCCAGTTAGAGCAGATGAGAGTCCATGATCCAGCTCAGCTATGAGCTGAGAAACTTCCCTGTCCATATCCTCGCATTGTGCTTGAGTGGGCTCAGGAACAATGGTCAGTGGAATTCCAGCCACCAGGACTGCAGATGTAAGCGACAAAGCATCAGCCATGCTGCTCAACTTTATGCAGGAATTTATTTCTGGAAGCAAATTGCTCCGCAAAGCTTCGAGGACCCTTCCATGTTGCTCCATCCATGTTACAGCTTCTTGAGCCTTCTCAGATATTACACCTGTTGCTTGAGTGAATTCTCGAACCTGAATTTCAAATGATGCACGGGTTTTCTCCAAATTACTAGTTGCTTCAGCAACAATCGACTTTGCAGATGTCTCATGCAAAATAAGACTAGACCTTTCTTGATCAGCTCGATAAAACAGAGTAGAGGCAAGCTCATACTGATTTAGAACATCAGCAAACCCCTGGAACATAAAGAAGAAATCAATCATTCAAAATGATAAAAAATAGCAACAGCACAAACTATGCTGCTAGTATCCATTACCTCAAGAGCAGAATCAACAGCTGGTAAGGTAGCCAATAAAATATCATGATGCTCCTGTCATAATCAGAAGGCATCAAGCATTACCCATATGTCAACAATCCAAGATAAAACCATGATAGAATAGTAACATAACAACGATTTATAAATTAAAGTTCCACAGCTAGTTGAATCAGGAATGATGGTCGAGAGGATTTTGAAAATTATAGACAGGGGTTGAATTACAAACAATGCAGTATATACAAAATATTCTACATTAAAATCCTGAGCAAATTGCAAACACTACCAATTACCAAGATCACAAAATGAGTGACATGATTTCAGAGATAATTTGAATATGGTGTACACAAGCTGAAGTTTATTGAAACTAAATACCTGCAGCGGAACACGGATTTCTTGCACTCGAGATGCAAACAAACTCAAGCTAACCGCCAACTCCATGCCCTTTCTTTCTTCACCCCCAATAGCTGCTTCATCATGAAAATCACCTCGCGTCCATTCTACAAGGGGATCCCAAACAAAAACCTCTAACAACATCAAGAGTATATCCTTGTTTTTCCTCAGAACACCAACAACTGCTTCACAATTTGCTCTGAAGGTACCTTCCACTCCAGTCAATCCCAAAGCAGCTTCAAGCATCTGGGTAAGGCGGAATGGAACAATCTCTGGCACTTTTAATCTTTGCCCTTTATCAAAGCAAACATTATAATCAATGTGCACAATATCCCCACTACAAAAATCTACGAGAATATTATCCAGATGTCTATCTCCAAGACCCAGAATGTGGCCCACCATACTCATGGCCGCAACACTTCCAGAGTACCTACAAGTGAAGAATGGAAGTGGTTTAGTTTAGAGCAGCCATGAATGCAATGCCACTCAAAAACAAAAATGTGACAGAACTACTTCACAACTCTACATTCTGTGTGTCAATTCTGCAGTATCACTCATCTACCACTTCATATATTCATTAGGATATATCTAGTGAAGGAGAACCAGATAGAAATCTGAAACTAATCTGGCCTAAAATTTGTAACCAAATCTTGGTTAAATAAATTTTCAACAATATCCTCCTTCTCATGCATGCAGTGCAGTAACAGCAAATCATCACAGAGGGTGTTGCAATTAATGTCCGTCTAAAAATTCTCCATGGTTTATTATTGCATGCAGGACAATCGTGAAACACATATAGAGGAAAAAAGTATGCTAAAGAAAGAATTTAGTACTATGAGCTGGGCGGTGTCAATTAAAAAAAATAAAAATTGGCAAAACAGGAGATAAATATAAGATACAAATGAATGCATATGTGGCAAGTTAGAGGTGGAACTAATACAAGCAGTTAGGGAAGCTATCTAGGATTATTGAATCATAAGCAATGAGAACAAATTAGTGAAAGTGCCACAATCACAAGAGGAAGGCTCAAAATAATGTGGGCCAACACAGTGAGTATAGAAAATACTTGATTTGGATGGCTCTATCTAAAGCGGAATGACAAAAGATTCCAATTTCCTCAAATAGTTGAAGTTAAGGTTCTATTTTCAATTAAAACAAGTAGCATGGTTGTTTAATTAATCCAACTAGGATGAATGAAAGTTTGCTACAGCCTTCTAATTATATATAATGTACAAAGCCTGCACTTGGAAGGAGGAAACTTGAAAGAGATTTTCCAAGTTTGTTAACAGATACCTCCTCAATTTTGAGCTGAAGGCTTTGAACCCTTCACTGGCACACCAAAGTTCTTGATGAAGCAGCTGTCTTGGAACCTCCTTTATTAAGTCAAGTAGAACCTTACGTTTGACATCATGGGGCCAGTCTCTTCGTGAAATGACTCTCCTAATGCCTTTCTCTTTAAGTGCAGGTATGATTTTACCATAGAACATATCGCTTGGTCGGGGAACAGGTGGAGGAGCAGGATTTTTTGAATTGGCTGGAGCCATTGATGAGAGCTGTGCCAGCTGCACGCGGTTTTGCCAAGACTTAAAGACACTATATATGCTCACCACATTGTCCACCCACTGAATAAGACCAGCCCTGCCACTGATTGGAGTCACTGAATAGTAACGTACATCAAGCAAATGCCTAGAAGTTGCAGAAGATGAACGCAGAAAACCATTTATAGCCTGCAGAAGCTGCATGATTCTCGCATCAAGACGTAAATCTTCTCGCCCTTTCAAAAGATAAGTGTACTTTCGACCATCTGAACCAAGTATAGCAAGTTTCTTAGGTTTTGTTTTGGTTGACAAGATAGTCAGTTGTTCAGAGAAAGAAGTGATTGTAACAATTCCCTGGAGACTTGTAGTGGAACTTCTGTCAGATTCAGATACTGTGACTTGCTTCTCAAGACCAGGCATTGGGACATCAGACGATGACAACAAAGCCAGTTGGGGTGCAACTTCACCTAGAGATATTGACGACTTTCTTTGATAAGATGCCAAGGAAGCAGCAATATCATCAAATGGCCGCCACACTTCTCCTAGTGCACCAGCAGAAGCCGGTGGAGTCTTAAATGACAGAATGGCTGATTTCAGATGTTCTCTATACTCCTCATGGAACCATAATTCATGAGGTGTCTCTGGTTTCCGAGAAGTAGAAGCAAGGCGGCGTTCCAAGGCCACAACAATGGGGGCCATCATGGCTGAGTATTTAGCAGCATTAATTTTGTTCTTCTCACTTTGACTTAGAGTTGCATTCTCTGCTATTCGCGCAACTTCCTCTTTCAGCACATTTATGCGTCTCATCACATCTGAAAGAAAATGCAGTTAGATAGCCCCATAAAAAAAAAAGCTTTGGAAAACAAATTGCAAAGTAGCTAATAGAAATGAAAACCCACAATCAGTTATGCCAAAAGCATGTAAAGAACTTGGAGATTATGACACAACCTTGCAAGAATTCATGGTTGCAATTGAGGAATATGCCATATAAAAACAATACACCTATTTGTTTCATGTTAACCATGTGAACTTTGGACAACAGTTTCTGGAGTGCAACTTCAGGTTCCAACAAACACAATGATCCATTATAGAATTAGTTTTGCATGTTACACACTTTAGTCAATCATCCATATAGAAGTGCCCGAAATCACAACATAAAACTCAACTCGGATGCATCATGGAGTCATGAAAAGCTTTAGTTTAAAATGGGTGCTCCCAGCAACAAAAGCCTAATTATGGTAAAACTACATTTACCTGCATGCAGATCTTGAAGTGTGCTGAGCCATAGTTCCTCCCAAAGAACAGTTACATTTTCAAGCTCATTTATCATGAGTTGAACATCTTGAATTAATTTTGGGTAAAGCTCTCTCTGCATGAGATGAAAAATATGTTCATATCCTGAATGTGAAAAACCAGGACAGTCCAACACAAAGCCTCAAGGAGTTAAGAGTAAAAAACCAGAAAATTAAGACGATACTCAGATACATTTTTTTATGAGCAGAGATGCACTGCTGTATCTCAAAGAAGCTGCATATTTCAAAAACATTTGCCTTAGAATTGTTGCTTTCATGATAATTTATTTAAACCCTCATAAAATTGGTGTAACATCCTCAACCCCAAACTATGACATCTTAGCTTCCAAACTTTCAAGTTTCTTAAATAAAGGACATGATAGAAAGAGATCATCATGAAACTAAAACTAATGCGTCATTTGCAATCTTGAGGCATGCAAAATGATTTGCTACTAAGCTTCAACTATACAAGCCACCCCACTCTACCTTCTCCATGTTTCTTTTTCATTTCACCTATCATTGCCTCTTTAACCTCTTGCATCTCCATGGGCAAGTATTCTTTCCTTCAACAAAACTTCCAGCAAGATCTTCATAGCAATGAGCTTTATTCTTGAAAACACGGATACAAACTCTTTGAGCTCAAAATCATCAGGCAATAATGTCTGATTAAGACCCTATGCAGACAACAATTTCAATCTTTTTAAAACACAACCAGCTCCCAATCATGTATATCCATCGGTTTTTTTCCATGTAGACTACTTATAACTGCAGCCTAGATAAACCACATTGATGGGCACAGACTACAACACATTTATTCAGGTTACCAGACTAAATGGTAACAGTAATCCATATCAGATACATGGTAAAAAAAAAAAACAAATGCAACAGAGTCTAGCAAATTAAATGAAAGAATTTCCATTACCAAACAACCCAGAATGTGTTGAAGCTCCTCTGAAGGCTCCTCATTAGTATTCACATCAACCAGAGTCGGATACACTATGGACCAAGGAGATAGCTTAGCCAACATCATCAATAAACCCTCCAATTGCTTCCGGACCACTTGCTCAGGATGAGAACTTAAACGAGCAAACAATTGGGGAGTTACTTCCTACCAAACAACAGAAGACTTTGTAAGATGTTTTTAGCCAAAAGAGCAAGAAATAAACAGATTACAGGCATCCACTTGCCTTCCAGAATTTTTAAAGAGAGCTACCCACCTGCCATGGCAATAAAGGAATTGATGAAAGAGCTGGTTCAATTGTATCTCTCAACTCAACTCCAAAATTGAGTAGGATATGTAGGAAATACAAGGTAGCCCTCAGAGTATAACTCCCAGTTTTTTGTTTTAAAGACTCGCCCTCAAAGCCAGCTAACTGAGAATCAGAAACCTTTATAGATGAGTATGTCAGGTATTGCATGAAACCATGGGCTGCATGACCGAAGAGAGAAACTCGCCTCCTTCTCAAAGACCACCATACACTAACTAAATCATTAACTGCAGATGATATGTTGGCTTCTCCTAAGCCAGCATTTACACAAAGGAAAATATTTCGCAGTTGAGATGCAAGAGTAAAAGAAAGGGAATCGCCACTAGAGTTTTCTGCACCCTGTGCACCAGCTGCAGCTTCAATTAAATCGATTACTTGCTCCACCACTGGTTTATCATTTATTAAATTTTGCACAGAATCAGGCCAAAAAATCCCCTCTCTGCAGTCACTAGAATCGCCACCCTTGTGCTGAAAAAGCCAGAAGACCACAGATTGCACTCTTGTCCTCTCAACTTCAGTTAAATTGAATCTGTCAGGCTGGACTTCTGGAATAAGTACAGGGGAGAAAGAGCACGAGCGAAGAACAGTTTCAGATGGATTAAAGAGAGAATCTCTAGCCTGAGTGAAACACCAAGTGGCATAAGAAATCCATGCCTTGCCCATTGTGGAGCAAAGTTGCGTGGATAACTTTGTAGCTGTGCCCACGATTTCCTCAATGTTCACAACCAGACTAGGTTTGGAGTTGAAATTCTGGACATTGACAAAGTGTCCAACTCTGTCAGGTGAAGCTGCATCATCCATATTAAAATCTGTCAGTATATTGAGAACGATGCTTTCCAAACTCAAATCTGGATAATCCTGCCTCAACCACTCTGAAAGTTTCAAGCAAGCCTTAGCCTTCAAAATATTATTATATGAATTAGAAACCACAGATGCAGAAGACAGCATGCAAGGGCGCACGAAAGACCAAAGATTTGCAAAAGCATCTTCAAACTTGTTTTGAGCATGCAGGAGCATGAAGTCCTCATATTGCAACTTTGACAATAGGAAAGAAGAGTTTCTCTCCTCGGAGGAATTCAATGCATGCTCCCTGAGATAATTATTTAGACGGGTTGCTAACATAAGGTTTCCCTGCTTACGGGCCAAACTTGTCAAACTCATAGACAGCTTTAGAGTGACTGGAGAAGTAGGACAGCTGGTTCGATAAATCCGGAGGAGTTTTAACCATGGATTACAATCCTGATGAACTCTGTTTATTAAAGACTGAATCGACTCGACATATGAGCTTAATATTGAGTGATGTTCCTTGGATTTTGCATGGTTGTCCTTAAGATTGTGACCTCCTTCAACCACAAAGATGCAGTGCAACTGAGTAGCAAATGGTGCTGCCTCTGCCAGACCATCAAGTGGCAAAACAGACAACATTTCCTCCAGCATTAACTTGGCCTTCCATGTTTCCTGTGGTACCTTTTCTACCTTCCCCTCATGGAGAAACAGCATTGCCTGTAAAAGCATTTGCTCACTCCTTTGCAAGGCCAGTTTAGGATCAAGTGTAAGTTCGCTGCTACTTTTAGGTGTCAAATCCAGATATGACCATGCTGCCTGACAATCTCCCTCATCAAAACATGCCAAGGCATGAATTGCATTGATTTCATTTCCTGCAGTAGTTAGAGCACCAGAATAACTCTTTCCAGCATGTCTAGAACGCAGTTGCTGCAAATCTGATAACCAGGATTCTAGGGACTTCCAATCAGATACAGCAGTGTAGCTCTCAATAATACGTGAAATAGCAAACTGCACACCATCAGAACCCATAGAGCTCAATGATTCCTCATTCTGAAGCAAGTGAGTGAAGTGTGCAGCAGCCTTCTCATATTGACCTTCAGCCTGGTATGCCAGGCCAGTGATCCATGCAAAAGGCCCTGATATTCCATTATGACTTGGAGACTGGTTCTCATCCATAAGCAAGGAAGAAAATGTCATTGAAGCCCATTGATGTAGACCAATCAAAGCCTTAGGTTCATGACTCCTACATAGAGCCAATGCTATGTGCTGTAGAACCCTCAAAATGTCTCCAAACAACCTATCCCTGATGCTATGGAGGTTCTCAGATGCCTGTGCCCTGGATTTGTCTTTCAAAGATGAAGATAAGACACTTTTGAGTTCCTGCAAACGTACAGTACAATAGTGAATGGTAGCATCATGACATTGCAGTGCCAAACCCGCGTTCATCATTGGCTCACATATACGAGAAAACCACTCCTCGCAAACCTTCTTGTTTGCACGGAAGAACAAGGAGCTTGGGCGAGAAGCAGATGGTAAAATGGCTGACCCTTCATATGCATTATATACATTTTTTTTTAGAGCCTCAACAAAATCCAATAACAACCTCATAGGTAACAAGTGAGCACCAGAAGAGCCTATTATACTTAGGTTTCCATCATTCTGCTCAATATCAAGCTGTAGCACATGTGCAATGTCCAGCAGCATTCTTTCCAGTGCTGCAAAAGTTTGAGTAGGTCCACCAAGATTGGTCCGAAGACGTGTGGCAATACAATATCTAGCTGCTTCATGAATAGCCCACCAAGCACCAGCCAAGTTATCAACTGAGCATATCCTTTCAAGAATATCATCATCCAGTTTTTTGTTCAACCAAAGAACATCAGCAACAAATGTCCGTGTTTCCTCAAGTTGACCCAAAACAAGGTCGTTTGAACTCCGACAGCTATGAATGAGCCGCTGGATCCAAGAAGAAAGAGGCACCTTCCATCTTTGAGAGATGTAACTCAAAATGGAAACAAGTTGCTGTGAGTGCAGTTGCTGTCTTAGTTGCTTCAGGGAAAACACTTGCTTCCAGTTCAAATTTGAACTGTTAAACGAAACAATTGCATTCGACCTATAGGTGCTGGATGTTCCTTGGTCATGTAAACCAAATGCAAACATTGTCATTGGCAAGACATGGGAAAGCAGTCTCACAAATGAATTCTTAATGTCAACATCTGGATCACCAAGCTTTTCCAAAACCACTTCAGCCATGGGATAAAAGTGAATGGGATGTACAAGCCTTGCCTGCAAAAGCGCCTCCAGAACCGATGCAACCTGCAACCTCACCTTCGGTTCACTGTCAAATGCTGCATCAAATACCGAAAATATAATGCTGCCAGTACCACCAATGTATCCAAATGCTTCATCAAAATATGCACTCACATTTGAATTTTCATAGATGGCAATAAGATTATTTGAGAATTTTTGGATCCACTCTAAGGCTACCACTTTAACTGTGAGAGGGGCGGAAACATTTATAGCTTTGATGAGGAACGCACTGTACTTCCTTAAATGCTCAATAATCACCGCAGAAATATCATCCCTGAAACCATTTACATTATTCACTTTATAAACAGTGTCATCCAAAGAAGCAGTCTGGGTAGTCTGATTTCTTATGGACCACCTGCTCAAGAATTCAACTGCGGTTAGCCTCTCCATTGTCTGGATAACATTGACCTGTAACTCCACATATGCCTGAATAGGTAAATTAAAGGGATCCAATTTCTCAACAATAAAAGAAGCCAACATATCCGACCTCTTCAGATATATGGCAGCAAGTTCTGGTTGGCAAATCAAGCTGCTGCCCCCACCCAAGGAAACACAAGTCAACAAAACCTTCAAATCAAATTTCATCAATGCTAAAAACTCCATTTTGGAATAGGATTTAGAATCTTTAACACTATAATTTTCATCTCCAAGATTCAAAGTTTCATTTAGCATGGCCTTCAGTAACTCCATCTCTTTGATTAGCACACCAATTGCCTGTTGAACAACTTCATTGTTCCCATGCTGAAGCAAGAAAATATAAGTAGCTGCAGAACTTCCAGTCACCAAATGACTCGGATGCAAACGCAGCTGTGATATGAGCGCATCAAATTGTAATACTTTCTGGGCTGATGATGGGAAAAGACCAAGTTTTTGTAGAGATAACAGCTGAAGATTAGTCTTTAAAACACCATGAACTTGAAAGGAGGTGATCTTCTCAGCCCCGGGTTGTGAATCCAAGCTTTGGAATAAGATATCAAGTGCAAGCGGGTAAAAGGTAGAAAACTTTTCGCATAGTATCTCAGCCAAGAGGGTCAAGCATTTCCACAAATCACCAGTCCATTTTGCCCACCCAAATTTCCTTCCAACCATGGATAAGCATCCCAACAACTGAGGAACCAATGCTCTAAGAGATTCACTTATTTGTTCAAGTAGATTCATTTCCAACAAACCTGAAGCAGTGGACTGCAACACTGTTGTAAAACAAGAAAGGAGTGCCAGCAACCTACGAAATTGTGCTGGTGTTCCACGACTCCCATCCTGAACCAATACATCCATGTCCCCCAAAAACTTAGACAACAATCCCAAAGAGAACTGCAAATTCCCCACCCAATGTTTCTGAAACTGCAAGAAACTATCCATGATAACACGCCTGTCTGATTCTGCAAGATCCGGCACCAACACCCAACCAAGAAGTAAATCCACAATATCCAGAAAATGAGGCTGAAAAAACCTAGAAAACTTGATCGAAACCAAAGTCAATACACCCAAGAGCCTATGCAACAAATTCAAGGAGGTTCTCTCATCCTCCAAAAGTTCTTGACATGCTTTGAGGATAGGCAAAGCATATCTCTCAATTCCCACAACATCTCCAACACTAAGAAACTCACGCAACCCTTCCAATGCCAGTTCTGTTGTCCCATCACCCCCACCACCATTGCTAAGCAACGGCAAAGCCCAACCAATGAACCTGTCAACAATACTTCCAAGCATAACATGGTTTTGCCTTCCATTTGATCCAATTAGAATCGCACATATCACAGCACATAATGCCCCATAAGCAGTCGCTGCAGATTGCCTAATGGCATATGACCTGAATCACAGTTACACAACTAGTTGCACTAAGCACTAAATAATTGAATTCAGATTTAGGTAAATTTAGCAACATTTTTTAATTACACTACGCAATTAATAATTTAAATTACATGATAAATCTCAACTGGCACCGAATAATTTAAATTACTCTAGCGATGGATGATTTATAGGAGAATAATGAAAAATAATTATTTCTTAGAAAAAATGGTTAATGAAAGAATAGAGAGACAGAGAGAGATGCGTTACTTGTCAGTTAGGAGTTGAGAGAATCCTTGAGAGAGAAAAGAAGCGGAGTGAGAGACAAGGAGTGAATTAGGAGGGTAAACAATAGCGCGGTGGAGTGAGTTAATGGCGCCGAGTCTAGCTGAGTCGTCGTCGTCGGTGTTTTCCGAGTTGGTTGATTTGGCTGTTGTTGAGGCAGGGGTGATTGTTGTGGTGGTGGTGATGGCGGTGGAGGGGGAGGGGGACTCTTTAGGGAGAGCAGCGGAAAGGAGAGAAGCGAGTTGTTGTTGTTGTTGTTGGTGAAGTCCTTGCATCATTTATTTATTTATTTATTTTGTGGATTTGCTGCTGCATCTCTACGGCATGGCGTGAGAGTGGATTTTGATTCGTTTCGCTGCTTCACCTTCTCTGCTTCTGAGCTCTGCTTTGGTGCATAAAAGAAAAGATGGGTTTTATTGAATAAACTTGACCTCTTTTAAGTATGAAAAATTGATTTAGACTTGCTTATAAAGTCCTGTCCAGACGTCGTAAGAAATCCAAGTGAGAAAAACCATTAATTAATATTACGAAATAATCAAATATATTCTGTTAAAAAGACTTATTTATAAATCCTATTCAATATTATATAATTAATTATAATATTTAATAACGAATCAAAACTTCACCGTTTTATCTCTTAGTTAATATTCATTTCTCTTTAATTTAATTTAGCTTCTTTTTTTTTATTACGACTGGACATTTCTAATCCGGTCACCCCCTTGGCAGATCAGACGTGGACCTTCATCTTCATGTTTCATCGCCGAAGGTAGTTTAGGCACCGGGCAAACCACGACGCAATACCAGTTCCCCTAATACACAGTCTTCTCCTTTGCAGTCTAACGTCATTCTACTATTCCGGCCGTAATTCGTCGTTGTTCGCGACAGGCCTCTTGAAATGGAATCCCATTCATTTTCATTGCACGGACAGGGACAGGAGGTGAAAAAAGCTTAAAAACTGTTGAAGAATAAGATGATAATCAAACAGTGAATCATCAGACAATATAAATGATTCCTTGAACAGTTGCGTTGTCACCGCGATGCTAACTCTTGGTATAGAAGCAAAACAGGAGGGACGCACTATAATGGATCCTTATCACTCAAATAAATCAGCCATGAACACATCTCGACAACAATAAGCATCCACCAAGAACCACAAATTGTACAATCATGTAGGCGACAACCTATGTAACCCAAAAATTGAATCAATCAACACACGAAAACTCGGCGACAAACATAGCCAAGACACAATTTTTTAATTGAGAAAGAAGCTCCAATTTCATTTTTAACACTTGTTGAAAACCCTAAGAGTATAATCTAAAAATATCAACAACCTTGAATATGCGTGTTTTTTAAGCAACAGGGATAGACTGTTGTTTCGCTCGCTCTAAGTTCTTCTTTGATTTATCATCATCGCTGAGGAAATCTTCGATGTTATGAATAACGGTGATGTAAAGAGAACAACTAGGGCAGCGAGCGATTTCTTCGCCGAGTTGGAGATCGTCTTTCGTGATTTGAAACAAATCGCCGCATGGATATGGATATGTCTTCTATCCCCACGTCGTCGTACGACATCGTTTGGAGATCAGTCTCTCTCTATTTCTAGAAGTTTATTCCGGGGTTTGATTAAGAGAGAGGAAGTGATTGATTTGTATTTAGGGTTTTGTTAAATTTGGATTTGGGGAATTGATTTAATGATTTGTTTCTTTTCTCTAAATTGATTTTTTAAAAATTATTTTTTAAATTTTTTTGTATTAGTTTATTATTAGAAAAATTAGTTAATAAAAAATATTTTTTAATCAAAAAAAAATTTGGTTTGGTTTACAGGAAAATATTTTTTTTTTTATTTTAGATGGAAAACACTTTTTGAAAGTTGTGAAAAATTTAGAAATATCATATTATTTGCTGATTATATCAAATTTGGTCCTCAAACTTTTAATTGCTATATATATTTCGTTTTGAATATTTATTTTTCAATTTCATCTCTTAAAATTTAATTTTTATATTAATTTTGATCATTATTTCTTAATTGTTATTTGCTTTTCTCTTATTATTTTTTAATTGAAATTTTTTATCTATCAAATTTGGTTCTCATTCTTTTGATTATTACTTATTTTATTTGAAATAATTTATGAAATGTTAATTATTATTATTTTAATTTCTTCATCTTTCAATTTTTTTATTTTTTAAATTTGATCTCTATTATTTTGATTATTATTTATTTTTTTGAGATAATTTATGAAATGTTAATTATTATTATTTTAATTTCTTCATCTTTTAATTTTTTTATTTTTTAAATTTGATCTCTATTATTTTGATTATTATTTATTTTTTTGAGATAATTTATAAAATTATATTTTTTTTAATTTTATTCTCATTCAACTTTTTAATTTGTAAGATTTGTTTCTCATTATTTTAATAAACTTAAAAAACATAAAATATTAATAAATTATTTTTCAGTTCATTTTCCATGACATAACCAAAAACTGAAAAGTATTTTTCAATTTATTTTTTATTACTCTATTAAATATTAAAAAATAATTTATTTTTAAAAAAATATTACTTTTCAACAGATAAACAACGATGAAGGATGTCGGTTAGTCAAGTTGAACGAGGCCACCAAGAAAGGAAGTTTTTTTTGTCGAAGTTTGCTTTTCAAACTCTCTCTTCCTTCTTTACGAACTGCGCTATTAGCCTTTATAGTAACTTTTCTGATAGGATATGTTTTATATTGTAGCTGTTGCTGTTATGCTATAAGATTAAAAATATTAATTTACAGTTAAATCTTAATAAATTAATGTTCTTGGTACCATGAAAGTTATTAATTGATCAAAATATTATTTAATAGATAAATTAATAATTTGACAATGTATTATTTATTTATTTTTAAACATTAAACTTAGTGTATATATCGTGTGTTGTAATTTTCATATATTGAAAAAATCATGTGATGCAATTATTTTTTAAAATGTTTTTTTATTTAAAATAGTTTTATTCTATTTTAAATAAAAAAATATTTTAAAAAATAATTACATCACATGATTTTCTTTTACAATATGAGAACACCAACCAAAAAAGTTTTGATGCACTAAAAAAAGTTAAAAATAAGATTCAATGAGATATTGATTTAAAGAGGAAACAAATAATATTGGAGTCATATTTTACAAATATCTTCTAATTGAGTTATATATATAATCTTGATATATAAAGAAATTATTTATTTATTTATTCAAAGTTATTAATTTGTTGAGGTTATATTTATATTTGATCGAGAACCAATGTATTGTAAAGTTACTAAAATTGCTAATTAAATCACTAGGAAAGACATAAGTTTGATTAGTTTATTAAAAAACAACAATAAATCACTTGAAAAGGCAAATATCTTGTTTGGTGAAACAAAGATGTTTTAATTAACACGAGTAGAAAGAAAGAAAGAAGAATAAAAATATTACATGGTCTCTTACGAATTAAATGAATAAAATATTACATAATTTAATCAATGTCCATGTATATTATTGAATTTTATGATTTATTTAATATTTTCTAAAAAACACATAATTCTAATGTCTTTAAAAGTAATTATTTTTTATTATTATTAACATGGATGTTTGACCAGCTTGCACGTATCTTGACTAATCCTGTGAACCCTGAAGTTAACGACCATGTAAGTCTCAAGTGACCATAGGTTTATGATACTCAAATTAATGATTTTTAAAATAATAAATTTAAAATTTAATCAATTAAATTATATTTTTAAAAATGATTATATAGTGTTTTTAATTGTTTTTTTCCAAAATAAAAGGTGCAAAAAACTAGTAAAAGGAGGGGAGCCTCTAAGATATTAGGACCTTAAAGACAGGAGGACGTATATGAGTAACGAGACAACGCAACAAAGAGTGTCAAAATCTTATCCCCCTTTTCGCCTACGCATGCTCATCTCGACTGAATCTGATCGAAAAGATCCGTCAATCTAAAGCTCACATCAGGTTGGAGCAAGGTTTTCAATTATGTTCCGATTAGCATTTAGTTTTCTCAATTGTAGCAATATATTTTGGTTTCAGAGTATTTTAACGTGAAGTTGCATTGTTTATATATATAAAATTTAAAATATTAATTTAATAAATATAATTTCAATTTAAATATAAAAAAAACTAACTTGAAATTATACAATTCAAATTTTAAATAAAATTTAAAAAGTGAGAGTTGAACTCATATCACCCCATTTTAAATAAAATTTAAAAAGCGAGAGTTGAACTGATATCACCCTATATTTAAAAACAACCTAAATGACTAGTAAAAATATAATTTAACTCAAAAAAATTCAATATAACATCTTTTTTAAAAAAAAATATTGAGACAGCAATATATTGGATTCATCCAGGACAACTTGGGTTAACATTTTAAATTTGTAACTCGTGTCATGAGACTATGATAACCCTGAATAAAACAAATCAACATAAATTATGAAGCTTAATTACTAATAAACCTATTGTCAAATGATAAAATTAAGAAAAAATCAATTTGAAAAGGGGAAACAATAAAATGGCATTTCTAAACAAATTATGAGAATGTCATCAACAATCTTACATGGTCATTCTAAGCTCTGATTGCTCTAAAATATTAACATGAGATATAACAATATGTAAGGAGACTCCTCGTAAAATTTTAACTCTATCTAATGATTGGATTGAGAGATATAATTAATACCATAAAATTGGACAATATTTTAAAAAAATATTAAAAATAAAGCTAAAAGATATGGGAGTTTTATTATAACTCTACACACAGATTACTGTGGATTGCTATAGTGAAATTACTCTTTTATCCTTGAGTGGCTTAAATTTAAGCCTTTGGTTTAGGAGTATTTAGGTTTTTCTGGCTCAATGGTTATTAGAAGATTGTTTGGGGGTGTATGCGTCTTTTCAAATTTTTTAACATGATAAAAATGCTCCTTTACCCCTAAAGTCAACCAAAATTAGAACTGTTGACCAACTTTCTTTGCTTTTCACAATACTTGTAACCGTAAAAATACTTCTTTGTCTCCAAGATAAAAAAGAAAAAAAGATAGGCTGTTGGACAAAGATATTTCAGGTTTTTTTAATTTTCATGTCCAGTAAAATAACTTTTTTAACCTCAGAAAAGACAAAAAAGAACTTTTATCTTTGGGGGTATTTTGGTATTTTCACATGAGTATTTGTGTAATTAAAAGGACCATCAAAGGTGTTTTAGTATTTTTCACATTTTATTTTTTATTTTTTAATCAAAAAGTTGATGGCGCGTGTTCCACATACACTAGCGAGTAGGCGGCAATGCCCTTTTTCACATTGTGTGACACGTGTAGATGGATAATAGTTGGATTGTCGTCAATGATCGCTTGTTTGTATTTCTTCTTTCTTTTCACTCTCTTGATAACTAAAGTACACAATTGTCATCTTTGTTTATTGTTTGTCAATTTCAGTCCTCATTCTTTGAATTATTTTTTATCCTTATTCCTTTTATAGAAGTTCTGTTTTTTTTTTATACAATTTTGTCCTTTAATTACAATTTCATATATGTTTTGTTTTTCATTTCAAATCTATTTCTATTTTTGGTTGGTGTTTCATAATCCATCATTTTTGTTTTGATTTTTTATTTCGTTCCTTTTCTCTTTTGTTTGAGTTTTATTTGTTTACAATTTAGTTATTCAATTCTAATTTATGTATATTATGTTTTTCAATTCACTTCTTCTACTTTTGATTTTTTTTCTCTTTAACTCTTTTTTCAAAGTTCTTATAATTTTTTAGTTTTTTATTTTACCCTTCAAATTAAGCTTATAGTTTTTTTCAATAGTAATAATATTTTTTCTTAAATTTAATAATAATAATAGTAGTAGTAGTAGTAGTAGTAGTAGTAGTACTGTAATAGTTAATAGTAATTGTGATTGTGATAGCAATAATAATAATAATAATAATAATAATAATTTTTAACTTTAACCTTCAAACCAAATTTATGATTTTTTTCAATTATAATAATATTTTTTTAAAATTTGTTAATAATTATATTAATAATAATGAAAATAATAATAGTATTACTAATAATAGTATAGTAATGGTCAATAATAATTGTAATAGAAATAGTAGTAGTAGTAGTAACAATTGTGGTTATAACAGTAATAATAATAATAATAATGACAGTGATAAAAATAATAATAATAATGATAATATTAGTTATAGTGATGGTGATAATAATTATAATAATAATATAAACAATAACAATAATAATAATAATAGCAATGATAACAACAACGATAATGATAATAATAGTGATCATGATAATAATACTAATAACAATTATGATATTACTTATTAATAATAGTAGTGATGGTGGTAACTGTAATGATAGTAACAATATCAGTAATGGTAATAATAACGATGACAATAGTAATTGTTATAATAATAATTGTGATAATTCATCATTCGATATTATATTCATCTTTAGATACTGAATTAATTAGGAATTTAATTTCATAATTGATTTGTTTCGCCTTTTATGAGGTTATTGTGATCTAAAAAAATATCTCGGTATTGAGTTAGTGTTTAATTTTGCAATTATCTATTTTTGTTATCATGTAGTTAAATAAAAAAATAGATTAAAAAAACAAATTATAATCTTAGTAGAGTCTATAACCCAGTTCACAGGTTTGAGTCGTTTGACATGCTATTGTCAAGTTTACCCACTAATATGATATGCTTTTGGTTTTGTTTTTGTTTTTGTTCTTTTAATTGTTTTTAGTTTATTCTTTTTCGATTTCATCATTTGATATTGGATTGGTTGGAAAATTGATTACATTATTGATTTTTGTTTGTTTTCTAGGAATAATTGTCTCAAATAAATGCCTATTTTTAGGCTGATGTTCAATTTTATGAGCATCTATTTTCATCATGTAATTAAAAAAAAATTATTAAACTCAATAGAGTCCATAATCAAAGGTCGGTGATTTGTTATTATTTCAATATTTTTTTTAAATATCATTTTAATTATTTTTTTAAAATTAAATCATGTTTTTATTAATTATCCAGTTATATTTAGATGTATAAAATTAATTGATTTAAATCAAATTATTTTTTATTTAATTTAATTAAAAACTTGATTTTAACGAAAAGTTAAATCAATAGGTTAAGTGGAGCTGCGTGGGCTTGACTGCTGGATAGACTATACGTGCGATTGGAATTTTTCTTTACTCTGATCCTCTCTATTCTTTATAGTTTTGACAACAAAATTGGTCACAACAATCTCAATTCTCACACCCCACAAGATGAAATCTCACAAACTGCTCAACTATCAACTCCTCAAACACAACCACCTGAAAACCGGCAACACCATTTCCCACAACACCAAAATACATCGCTCCCATGTAGTATTTTTCTCAACAACACCAAATTCAAACACTAATAATCCACAAAATCAAACTCTGTCTCCAAGCATTCCCACAGAGCTAACCCCACAAGCAATACTTGATTCAATACATTCTTCTCAGTGGCATTTTATCAAACACCTTGCACACAAAATAACTCCTTCGCTAATTTCAACTGCTCTCACTAGTCTCCATAAAACCCCTGATTTAGCCTTCCAGTTTGTAACCCATATTGGATTCGGTGATCTTGATATCAAAAGCAAGTGTCTTGCTGTGGCGGTAATCTCTCACGCACCAAACTCAAAACCCTCGCTGCAGCTCTTGAAAGAAACTATTAACAGTGGGGTTTATAGTATCAGGGAGGTTTTCAATGAGCTGGGAGTTGCAAGGGGCGTGTTAGGAATTAAAACTTACGTGCTTTATGATTTGTTGATAAGGGCTTGTTGTGAATTGAAGAGGGGTGATGATGCATTTGAGTGTTTCGATATGATGAAGGGAAAGGGTGTAATTCCTCACGTTCACGCATGTAATGATATGTTGAGTTTGTTTTTAAAGTCAAATAGGACGGAGAAGGCGTGGGTTCTGTATGCTGAGATGTTTAGGATGAGGATTAAATCGAGTGTTGTTACGTTTAATATAATGATTAATGTGTTATGCAAGGAAGGGAAGTTGAAGAAGGCAAAGGAGTTTATTGGGTTAATGGAGGCCTTGGGGATTAAACCTAATGTTGTTACATATAATACGATAATTCATGGATATTGTTCAAGAGGAAGAGTTGAAGGTGCTCGTATGATTTTTGATTTAATGAAATGTAGAGGGGTTAAACCAGATTCGTACACGTATGGTTCATTTATTAGTGGGATGTGCAAGGAAGGAAAACTTGAGGAAGCATCTGGGATGCTTGAGAAGATGAAAGAAATTGGGTTGCGTCCAACTGCTGTGACTTATAATACTTTGATTGATGGGTATTGCAATAAAGGGAATTTGGAGATGGCTTTTGGCTATAGGGATAAGATGGTGAGGGAAGGTTTAATGCCAACCGTTTCAACTTATAATATGTTGATTCATGCATTGTTTTTAGATTGTAAGATGGATGAAGCTGATGGTATTATAAAAGAGATGAGCGAGAAGGGGTTGGTTCCTGATTCTGTAACTTATAACATACTGATAAATGGATATTGCAGATGTGGGAATGTAAAGAAAGCATTTACCCTCCATGATGAAATGATAAGCAAAGGGATTCAGCCTACCCGTGTAACATATACTTCGCTGATTTATGTTTTGAGTAAACGGGGTAGAATGAAACAGGCTGATGACTTGTTTGAAAAGATAGTCCGGAAAGGCATTTTCCCAGATCTCATAATGTTCAATGCTTTGATTGACGGTCACTGTGCAAATGGGAATATGGACCGTGCATTTGCATTGCTGAAGGAGATGGATCAAATGAAAGTTGTTCCTGACGAAGTAACTTTCAATACCCTAATGCAAGGACGTTGCAGGGAGGGAAAAGTTGAAGCAGCTCGTGAGCTTATTGAAGAGATGAAGAGCAGGGGGATTAAACCTGACCATATTAGTTATAATACTCTAATAAGTGGGTATAGTAAGAGAGGTGATATGAAGGATGCCTTCAGAGTTCGAGATGAAATGTTGAGTATAGGATTCAACCCTACACTTCTCACCTACAATGCCCTGATACAAGGTTTATGCAAAAACGAGGAAGGAGATCATGCTGAACAGCTCCTTAAAGAAATGATTAGCAAAGGCATTACTCCTAATGATAACACTTATTTATCTTTGATCGAGGGGATAGGGAATGTTGAGGAATTTTTGGGAATCAGCAATCCATAGTTACTTAATTTCTTTGACAGCAGCATTTAAATCTTTGCCAGTTATAACAGAACCGTATTGCAGAAAAGGTATTCTTCTTTGTTTTCCACTGACGCAAGTGCTTTTGCTGTCACATTTTGATGATGCTGGATGTAGAGTTTTGAAGTCTTGGTTCAGAAAACCTCCTTTTTCTAATTAGTTTGTTAAATTATACTTGAAGCTGAACTGGGGTCTCATAAAGAATGAACTACTTCAGCTTGGAGGTTGCACAGTTATAAAATTTATGAGTAGAATTTCATTTTTTTGGTGGTTTGGATCTTACACTGTATGCGTTGTTTTAAATTTATTTATTATTTGTGCATATGTAGGAACCTATGCTGTTGTCTGACTTTGAATTAAAAAGCAGTTGGAATTGCAAGTGATGTTGAGCCTGCATTGAACAGAGAACAATTATTTGGTATGAAATATGTGAAACAAGCATATTTTCCTGGTTCTAAATACACCCAAGGGATGCAATTTGGCTTTCCTTCATCGGTCTCCTTTTCCAGTTACAATATCATATCATTATATAAGAGAGGCATACTGCCCTAAAATCTGTGCAGTCATTGCCAATCCAAAGCTCCATGCTGATTGCCCTTAAGTAAGCTGTGCAATCATTGTCAATACAAAGTTCCTTTTCAACTATTTTTTACAAAATATTTCAAATTATGATGTCATGTGTCAATTGAAAGGTGTTTCCATTTGTATTATCTTTCTCATTTCCACTTCTGGTATGGATCAGGTTCTGATATGTCAGCATTCATGCAATAGTATTTCATACTGAATCTATCTCAGTTCAACTTTCTGGAATTTAGCTTCTGAATTTTTCTTTTCATGAAATGTGTTGGTTAGCTGGCTGTCTCTTCTTTCCTTTCCTTATTTCTGGCTTTGTTCATTTGAATTGCGATAAAAAGTATACTTGAACACAAAACTCTTTTGGGAATAAAAATCTTCATTTTATGAATACCAATTCGCGAACGAGAAGTATAAGGAAGATGTCATAAAACCAGTTAATCTTTGATAAGTCAATTTAGTTCATTAAAAAATCAAAGAATGCAATAATATCTCTCGCATAAGCTGAATAAATTACGCAGCAATAGTATTATCAAATCTTGATATCTTGTCCTTACAAAGATTATTTATACTCTTGAAAATAAAAACTCTAATGGATCTATCATTGTGAGATAAATTGGTTCAGTTACGAAACTGACCTAAAACCTATACTAATAAACCCAAATGTATTGACCCCAAAAAAGCCTTGGGTCATAGCTCAAAACTAATTATTAATTAAGTCCAAACAAGCTTTGAACCTTATTTAATTAATAAAACTCAAGCCCAATATGAACCAAGCCCATTAGGAATAATAGGAAGGCTGCTAGCCTCATTAGATAGCCCAAATAGAAGTTATATAAAAAAATTCATGAGAATAAATTATCTTCGTTGTCGTGAAAGAAAAAGAAGATAAAACAAAATAAATAAAAAAGGCTTTATATAGAGCTTTATTGCCGCCACTATTGTCCTTGAAAACAAGGAAAACTTGTCGCCTCTTACTTCCTTATTTTGGATGAGAAGTTGTTGCAACTATCGGATGGACATTCCCGGTATTCCTTATTCTGATATTTTTACGCATATTCCTGACAGATTTCAGTCATGATTTCAAATACGCCGTTCTCTCTTGTTCGGATGAATTAACAGGCCTATCATATATCAATAGAAATGTATGAATGTTTACTTTCCAACTCAATTAGTATATTAACATAATTTCTTCTGTAGCTCTAGACATAGTTCAAACATTAGACGAACGTCCAGACAAACAAATTTGACAAGATTCATCCAGTAACTTTGACCCTCTGAAATCATACCTTACCAAACTCTAATTGACCTGAAATTGTAACCAAATGTATAACGACATGTCTAGAAAATCCTGTAAAAATATCAACTCAATCCAAAAATCAAGTTTATGTTCAATAGCATAAAACTGAACAATCAAGTTTAGAGGAACTAAACTGAGACTTTGGACAAAATCAGGAACCTAATTGTACCTAGGATTGAAAGATAATACAGATTCAAGGTTAAATTAAATGATTATCGAACGAATTTGCAAAAACATTAAGTTTGAGAACTTAATTAGACTTTTAATAGATCAATTTGATTTAATTATATGCCTAATTAAGGGTTTAATTAGGTTTAAGAATTAATTTGGGTAAAATTAAAAGAATTGATGAAGTGCATAGATTTAATTAGTCTTTTAATGGGTCAAATTAATTTTATTAAGGACTTAATGGCTAAAAAATTAGATTTGAAAGCCTAATTCAGGCTTAATTGAGAAGATTTGAATTTTAGAGGAGCAAATTTAATTTTTTTCAAACTCAATTGGGTGCAAAATTGTAAGAAAATCAAAGCTTAGTGGTCAATTAAGAGCAAAATTAAAGAAATCCAAGACCAATGACTTTTTTGCAAAAGGCGCGTGAATTCAGGGACCTAATTTGGTTAAAAATAGAGGTGAAATTGAAGAAATTTAAAGTTTGAAGGTCAATTGAGAATGAAATTAAAAATATCCAAGACCAAGGATCAAGTCGAAAACACGTCAAACTCAAAGGGTCATTTTAAAAATTTGAAGGGGTAAAATTGCATTAATTTTTAAAATAAAAATTCAATTAGGGACTTAATTAAACAATCTAAAAGATTGAGGGATGAAATTAAAAGAGGGATTTATGACCTAATTTAGGCCAAAACACCAAAACAATATCATTTTATTTAAATGAAACGGTGCGTTTTAGCCATATTTTGGTCAATGTGTAGTAAAATGATGTGTCTTCTTCATTAAGTCTTATAAAAGCTGGCCAATTTTGGTCAATTTTGAATCTAAATGACGTGTCTTGGTTCAAAATGATGTCATTTTGGTCAATGTCCAGTAAAAAGACTCTGTTCATTGTCTTCTTCCTTCGGTCTTATAAAAGTTGGCCAATATCTCCTTTTATAGAGCCATTTAATGCCTCATTTCTCCCCCAAACAAGATAATAAACATACCGCCCTCATACCCTAACATTGCACCACAACCCTAACCTTGTCTTTGCTGATTTGCAGCCTTATAGCCATTGTAATAAGTGGCCAAAACCATTGGCCCAACCAACCTTAACAACCTGGTTTTATAGTATCAGGTTGTTGGCTTATGACCAACGGTTGAGAACCTTCATAGGCTAATTAAAGGCTAGGATTTAGTTTTGAGAAGGACCACAAACACCTCTTTACCCATTATATATAGGGGTGAAGCTTAGGTGAAGAGGAGGAGGAGAAAACTAAGAGGGAAAATAAGAAGAAAAACCGAAGCAAAAAAGAAAGGGAAAAAGAGAAAAAAGAAAAAGAAAATGAAAAAGACCAGAACAGATTAGCCACTAAACCATCCCAAAACACATCCTTTCACCTCATATTCTAGCCATATACCATTCATATAATACCCCACACTAAATCACGGTTCATTCAAGCAAAAAATAACCTGAAAACACCAGCCCAAGAACCACCTTGCCACTATTTCTCCTTATCCAGTGCAACTTCTTCATTTTTAGACCAGGAATGACAGTGATTCCAGCAACCCAAGCAACACCACTGTGGACCACCAATGACTCAAGCACCACCACTAGCAGCTAAACTACTCCTCAGGCCAGGTAATCCTTCTTATTCTTTATTCCTCTTGTCAAAATGCATAAAACAAGCATAATTCATGTTCTGCTGCTGCTATTTGCCAGCAAAGAAAAAGAAAAGGTTGGACCCTCATTCTAGCCCAACCCATAAATATATATAGCTCATTGGGCCATCTACTGACCAAACAAAATCAGGCTGGTTTGGGCCAGAGCCCAACCCGTGTGCGCATGCTTGGGTCTCGAGCCCAATAAGCCCAACCCACACCTAAGGACATGTTTGGCATACCCTATTTTTGCTTAAAAAAATATCATGTGTGGTTCCTTAAGGCGTGTTTAACAACACGACCTTAAAGCATTTTCAATGCCTCTAATTTTAGGCTAAGGGCGTGTGTGGTAAACATGCCCTACTGCCTTTCTCTTTAGCTTCAACTTGTTTTTATTTTAGAGTTTAGCCAAACAAGCCCAATAACTTAAAAAAATTCTGAAAAAATTCAGGGAGTATTTTTAAATTATTTATGGATCCCTCATGTATCTTTCCAACAATTTTACCAAATATCAGGTTGTAGATTTACACTGTAAGATACAGACCCGATATTAAAAATACCTGGTTTTTTCTTTGAAAATTTAAAAAAAATTTCAAAAGAATTCCTCATTTCAAAAACATAAAATTTTTTTTGTTTATATGCATATGACCAAATCTAAAAGTTTTCGCGTATATTTTTTAAACAAATATTACATCTTTATCATGTTTTAAAAATACAAAATGAAAATTGTAACCAGTTTATAATTATCTATTAGGATTTGATAAAAAATTCACAAATACCACAAAAAATAATTAATTTAATTAATATTCATGGTATGAATTTTAGAACATAATGCATACTCTCGGTATTAAATTAAATGAATTAATAAAAATAAATATTAGAAATTAGTTGTAGACTTTATTATTTGAGGGTATAAAATTACACTATAAAGTATATTCTCAAATATTAAAGATATAAAGTAGAAAATAAATATAATACTAAAATCTGAGTCCTAGAACAATTATTTTTATGCTGGTAAGGTAGAGACTTTCTCACAAAAGGAGATCTGTCTTGAACCTTAGATGAGACCAATGAATAGAAATATGACATAGAAAAACAATAATTTGACAATGCAGCTTACCATAGATAGGGCGCACTGGGGTGATTTGTATTTTCTTTGCACAACTAGTTCTCTTACTCAGACTCTCGCAGACCACTAGGTGTTCTAGTGACCATGATACTAAGTAAAGATTCATTTAAAATCATAATTTTATGATTAATCTCAAAACCTCTAGATTTAGGAGGCAGACCCGCCATTCGATGTCATGCATGCCACGACACTAGCCAAAAGCTTTTCCTTCTGGATTTTCACTCCATTAACTATACACACAAAATTTTTTAAGAGTCTAGCCTATGACCAAAAGCTCTCTTTGACCCAACAAATTGAATTTATTTAAGCTTAGGCATAAATTAAATTTATTAGGTTTGAGCCCAAATTAAATTAAAACTTAATCCAAATATATTTTATGGTTCTTACTTTAATATCCTTTTAACTAAGGGTATTTTAAGTAATTTTCATATTAATTTTCCTAAAAATCCTTTGGATAAAAGAAATTTAAGATAAATTATACTTTGTTAGTCTATAAATAGATAACAAAGCCACCAAATCAAACATAACAAGCATAAAAAAATAACTATAACAAGAAGCACAAGAAGAACAACATGTAAAGACTAAAGACCAAGAACAAATACTTGGAAGTTCTCTCAAAGAAATTAAAGTCCATCAAGGAAGCAAAGTATCAAAATCTTTTTCTTCATGAAATCAACGGATCAAAATCTTTTTCTTTATCAAATCAAATCAAGTTAATATATCATATGGTTAAAGATTTCAGGCTCATGTGAATAATCTTCATCTTCATTAAAGTTTTTTTTTCATCAAATCAAATCAAGGAAGTAAAGGATCAAAGTCCTTTCCTTTATCAAATCAAATCAAGTTAATATATCACACAATTAAAGTTTTCAGGCTCGTGTGAATAATCTTCATCATGTCAAGTCAAGTCATTCATTAAATCAATTCAAGTTAAGATCTTACACGGTTAAAATGTTCAAGGTTATGTGAATAGTCTTTATTTTCATCAAGTCAAATCATATCAAGTTAAGATTTTACACTGTAAAAGCTTTCGGACTCGTGTGAATATCTTCCTATCCAAAACAAGATCCAGATTTGACTGTTGATTAGAGGATTCGTGCACGTGAAGAGCATATCAAGATAGTTTCCATTTTTTCTTGTAATAAAATTCAATATTGTAATTTTGACATTATTTTTAATACGCGAAATTTTTTATGTACAAATTTCTGGCACGCCTAGTAGGATACTCTTTTCCTCTCATCTCTCGAGTCAACAAATATACTATTCAAAATAGAAAACATAGAGCATGAAAAAAATTCTCCAATCAATTCTTAAGGTGCTGAAGTGGATGCTTTGTCAGCCACACATTTAAGGATTCAGTTTAGAAAGTCCAAGTTGGTGTCTCCATTAAGAAAATCCTCTAGAAGAGAAAAGAAAGAAAGTAATTTCCTCAAAATATGAGTTTGAAAATTCTCCCTTTCTAAATTTGCAAAAAGGGATTAAGATTCCATCATAAAACTCAAATCCAAGCGTGTAATTGAAGTCTAGATTTCATTCTATGACTTATTCCAAAAAATGATGAGGAGATTACTCATCCTCATTTGAATCTGACTTTCAAATGCCAGTCATAGTTGTCATAATATGCACGATGTTGAACGATGAGTCTTCCTCCTTAGATGTGTTGAAAGGAAAGAGGTTTTGGGTTAATTATAAAATTATGATTATAAGGTTTAGGAGTTACCACCTAGTGTTATGGTCACTAGGAAACTTAATGATCTGCGAGAGTTTGGGTAAGAGAATGGTTGTGTAAGAGGAAGATGCATCATCCCCTATGCATCCTACTTAACATAAGTTGCATTGTTGTTTGATTGTTATTCTAAGTTGCATTTCTATGTATTGGTATTGTCTAGGGTTCAAGGTAGATCTCCCTTTGTGAGGAAGTCCCTACCTTATTGGGTTAAATCCTAACCATTCTAAGGGGCATACTTATTTATTTCTTGGATATAGTTAAGTCCTAGCTTTTCGAATAACAAAATAATTGTTATAATTTTTTTTTATATTTTGACCAAACCCTATAGGATAATTAGAAAATTTGTTACAATATCCATTTTGCATTTTTAAAATATGATAAAAATGATTTTATCTCTGTTTAGAAAATATGCATGAAAGTTTTTTAAGATTTGACCATATGCACGGAGACAAATATATATATATATATATATATATATATATATATATATATATATTTGGAAAGAAGAAATTAATTTAAATATTTTTCTTGAATGTTTTTGAAATTGTTGAATTTTTTTTAAAAGGTTCCGGAGAAAACCATGTATTTTTAATACCAAATTTGTATCTTACAGTGTAAATATACAACCCAATATTATATAAAATTATTGAAAAAACATGCAGGGGATCCATAAATGTTTTTCAAATGCCCTTTGAAAATTTTGATTTTTTAATATATTTTTAATTTTTAATATTATTATTAAATATATTATGCTCGACCTGGTCCAATCATCTGGGCTGGACCCTGTCAAGTTGAGTGGGGTCGACTAACAACCCAACAGACCCGTCTCTCTTTTATTTGGGCTGGACCCAGTCCAAGCATAAAGACTGGCCTGAAACGGGTTCAGCTTGACTCACATGGTTGCTGGCCTAGCCTAACGACCATGTGAATTAATTATGATGCATGCATAATGAATTATCATTTTGCATGCAGCATCCATGATTGATACGGGGAAAAAAGAAGATGAGAGAAGAAGACTACTTGGTGTGGAGGGTGTGGTTGTCGTCATTAGTCTGGTATAAGGATGGTGGAGGCGTTGGTGGCTCACGGTGGGCTGGAGTTGCTGCCAGCGAAGAGGGTTGGTTTTTATTGCTGAAAGAAGAAACTTGTGGCGAAGAGGGAGAAGTTTATGGTGGCTGCTCTTATTGCCAGTGAGAAGATGAGTTGGTGGAGGAGGTTGGGCTGTTGTTATTCACGGTGGTGCTGAGGTGGTGGTCGCTAAAGAAGCAATAGAGAGAGGATAAAGAGACTGGCGGAGCGAAGAAGAAAAACTAGGAAAAAAACTGATTTTTTTTTAACTCTGGCCTCTAATTTATTCTCTTTCAATGCTTAGAATCCACCCTTATTTATAGGGGGTGAAAGAGGGACACTGTATTTTTATTAGAAACAAATCTTGGCTCTTGATTTAATTTGGAAGGATCTCAATCATTGACTCAAAGTAGTCATCATGAACTATCAAATTTTGATAGTTAAAGGATGTTTAAGTTGACCTTTTTAGGGCAGTGCCGCGGAAGCTATGGTATCAATCATCCAAAAAGAACTATATCGAGATGGAGTCAAATATTAGGGCATTAGACCATCATGGTGGTGTATGTTTTGTCAAATTTGATGAAAAGAATAAATATTTAATGCACAAATAGTTTTTGCGCGGCTCTTGTCCTTTCAATTTCAGTTGTATTTAAAGGATGTCGGTTTATGAACATGGGGTTTATGCTATGGTTTACTGATTTTGCTCCAGAGGGCGGCGTTATGCAATTGGCTGAGGCCAGCATTGAAATTATATGCATGGAGTTGTCACTTGTGGATCCCTTGCTGCTGGATTAAGGACCAAGGCACTGGCAAACCTGCAATTCAGTTGGATACGTGCTGGAATTTTGTTGTTCATGCACGGGGTGTATGCGCCTGGCATTAGCTGGAAAATGCACCCCAAGGAGCCAGTCGACAGAGTACGAGCAACTTCACCGTAGAGGTGTGCCTATAGCCGTTGATGGTTTCAGGCAAGCTCATCCTTGAGATATTGCTGTATGACAAACAGAGCATGTTTATGCCTGTCATGACATGAATTATCGATCATAGCTGTTAAAATTGTGTGCTCTCAGCCATTACACTCGAGGTATTATCCCTTATTTTTAGGATGTTTTAATATAAAAACCTCATGTTTACACTCAACAGTTTGTGGCTTGATCTCTTACTCAAGATATATGCCAGCAGTTCTGTGGTAATAAAGTTGATGAACCCCTTTGGAATGCAAATAAGGCCCGACTTGACAACTCATTTCTATCCTCATTACGTAACAACCAAGATTATGTTGTGGTCAATGTTACGCATTAATTACGCAGTTTTATCTCTGATTACAAGTTTTTCATAACGTGAATAACAGTAACTGGAATACAAGATTCAAGAACATTGGATTACACTGCTGATACTATAAGATCATATTTGCAAATATGAATCTCTAGATGTAATGAAAATGGCATTGTTAAACGAACTTGAATTATTTATGCATCAATCCTATGAATTGAATGGGCGAATGATGATGCACGTAAATTGAGTTTATTAGCTTGAGCATGTGATCACCCAGAGATCTTCAGCTGCTTAACATCATATAGACTTGAGTGTAGCCTTGGGCGGAGGATGACCTCCAATGGTGTTTCCTTGGGGATAGTGATTCCAGGGCCTTCACTCATATCGATTAGAGCGTCTGAAACTGTCCCCATTTCAAAACCATGAAGCAGTCGAGCCAGTGTCAAGTGCAAAACCTGGAGCGCCAAGGAAATCCCTGGGCACATTCTTCTTCCAGACCCAAATGGTACGTATTCAAAATCTTGACCCCTCACATCCAGATTGGCATGCTCCTTTAGGAACCTCTCAGGCTGAAATTCCAATGGGTTAGACCAAATGTTGGGATCACGGTGCAACTTCCACAGGTTAACCAAAAGGCGTGTGCCCGCTGGGATGTGGAAGCCAGCTACCGTGCAATCCTCCATGGCTTGCCTTGGTGCTGAAAGCGGGGCAGCAGGGTATAGTCTCATTGTTTCCTTGACAATGGCTTGTAAGTATACAAGGTTCTTTATGTCTGTCTCGTCAACTTGCCGGTGCTTTCCTACTTGAATGTCAAGCTCATCTTGTGCCTTTCCAAGAACTTCGCGGTTGTTTAATATCAAAGATAGTGCCCATGTAAGAGTCACAAATGTCGTGTCGTGGCCGCCCAAAATGAGGCTCTACAATATAAAGATTGCGTGATAATCTAAAACCATGATATAAAACAAAGAGACGTTGACAATATTGTCTCATCACCATTTTAATTCACTGCTGACAACATTTCTGTTACATTATCTGTTAGTTTGCACTGGACACAGTCGATCACTGAGATTCGTTATCAATTGTGAAGTAATAGTGAGCAGCTTTAGTTGGCTTTTCTTTACCACCAAAAATGGCTGGCCTGGCCCTATCCTCCTACTATTTAGAAACAGGCCTTCTAGATGGTAGTTAGTTCAACTTGGTTTTTTATATTATTGCATAAAGACAGATAATGTTGCTTTCTTGTCCTTCATCAGACACTGACTTCAAAAATTTCATTTCTTGAGTTTATTATTAGAGTTTTGGTGTTTAGTCTAACTTGATCATTTTACTTTCTTCCGGATTCAATCCAAGAAGGGCTCTTAATTTCTTTGTCTTTGTTTTCCTTCTTTCTAACTTTACTGTGAATTTGTTGTGACTATTATAATTAATGGCCTTCTTCTGGGTTTTCTGCCGAACCCCACCGCCATATGCTCAATTGCTTTTCCCGTTTGGCGTTGTTGTGGTTTTTGTTTATAAAATGCTTTTCATATTTTTTTTTTAAAAAACATCAAATTAAAGTTTTTGTATATTTTTCTATGATTTTAATTTGCTAATATTAAAAATAATAATTTTAGTTTTCTACGAATAAAATCATTGAACTTAATGGCAGAAATCGTAGACACTTACCAAGCAAGTGCCCTTAATTGCAGTATCAGTGTCAGCAGCAGAAATCTTGCCGTCTTCCAAGTTAGAAAGCATAACATGAATGAAATCTCTCTCCTCCTCGTTGATGCTTCCATTGAGCCTGTTTCGTCGATGATCCTCCACCCAGCTACTAAACACACAGTCTATCTCCGTTGCTGTCCTCTTCATTTTGCCTACAAATCCCTTAACAAAATCCAACCAACCAAGAAATGGAACAGCATCTGAAACCAAGAATAACCCCAATAGATAGAAGAAATCTCCCAAAGCCTTTTGAAATCTCCGCGACTCCTCATCCCCGTTTGTATCAGTACCAAAATATCGCTTCCCAGCAAGCATTCTTACTATTATGTTCATTGCCAAGATCCCAAACTTCTCCTTCATTTCCACCATAACATGCCCTCCATTCTTTATTGATCTGTCATGTAAGTCCTTCAGAAGCAACTTAGTTTCTGTGTCCCGTACATGCTTGAGCATCTCAAGCCTGCTGTTTGAGAGTAGCTCAACCATGGTTAGCTTTCTCATATCACGCCAATATTGCCCATAAGGTGCAAAGCCGAGCATAGCATGGTCGTAGCCCATGATTTTCACTGCCAAGTACTTCGGACGTGCAGCAAAGACCATGTCGTTGGTAGCTAAACATTCCTTCACAATTTCCCAGTTGCTCACAACCAGCACTCGACGAATTCCATGGCAGACAGAGAAGATTGGCCCGTACTTATCGGCCATGACCCCAAATGTTCTATGTAGTAGCTGGTTTGCTCCTCCAAGAAGATGCAGGTGACCGATAATTGGCCATGACCCTGCTGGCTCTGGTGGCATCTTGCCTTTTTTCTTGTTTGTCGTGGCATATTTTGTGGACAGGAAGAGAGAAATTATACCAAGAAGAAGGGCATATAAGGTGATTTCTTGCAGCTCCATAAAGATTTTAATTCTTTTGATGGATCCTATAAACAATGGATTTAGTTTGTAATGAAGGTTCAGGATGCTTGTATTTATTGTTCTGCTCGTCCTTTTGATTCATTCTAGGTGAGTGCTTGTAGAATCATAAAAATCTTCCGATTAAGATAGATACAGGAGCGACACTCAATTTTTGCCACAAGGGACCTAGCCGTCGTGACGCAATTGGTTTTTTTTTACTTATTATTATCTGGTTTGACGATTCCATCTTTCAACTCATCCAAATCCATAAATTTTTTCCACTCTGAAATTTGGATTTTATAGACAAAATAGTAATTAAAACCTGAAATCAAATTTGTCTATATAACGGTAATGGCAATATAGTGGACAAATAAATATTAAAAATTTGTTTTAATTAATATAATTTAAATAAATTTAAAGTTTATATTTATTTTGTGGAGAGATATTTTAATTTTATATTTTTTAATTCAAAGATCTTGTTTATAAGTGCATCTAAACCAATGTAGTGGTGTTGAAATCTTGAGAGATAATATATACAAACATTCTAGTTGCATAAATAAAGAGTAATAAAACTTTAAGGACAAATGATTCATTACTAACAATAACAAAAGTCTCATTACGTTAAAGTGCTTCAACAAATAACTACAGTTTGTTTTAATTTAAGCATATATACTTTTATTATTAGTAGGCATGCTAGAACTTTGAATTAATATTAATTGTAAGTTTGGATATATAATTTGTAATCATACTTTTTATTGTTATTTTTGTGTTGAAAATATGTTTGCCATGAATTATCATTTTACATGCTTATATATTTAAACTTGTATGAAATATACGTTTTTGTTGAAAAAAATTTTATGTTTAAAATGCCTTGATATGATAAACTAAACATTATTGTTCAGTAGTGTGTGTCTATATGTATTTAAACTATGACTCTACAATCTTAAGGCTTCATAGTTTATCTTGTGAGAAAAAAATTATTATATAGATTAATTGTGAAATTTTTTTTTAGTATTTTTAAAATTTATGTTATTATTTAACTGCTTTTTAAGTTACTATATTCTCATATATAGATTTAATTTTATTTCTATATGTTTTAATCTATAACATTTTGGTATGTTATGATTTTTTTTTTCCTTTTGGTTTAATTTTAGAAGTTTGTTATATATCTTTGTTTTAAAATTATAGTTTATCTTCTAAAATTATTTTTCATGTTATTTGGATGGTTTGATGCATGTTATAAATTTTATTGATTTATATTTTTTAATAAGTGAATAATTTTTTGTTTGTGATAGTTTATGCAATCTTGCTTATACTCTATAAAATTGGCATCAAAGTTATGTGGTTGATTTTGTTCACATATATGTTATTGTTCACATAAATAGAAGTTAGTGCGGTGAATAAATATGGTCTAGGAAGTTCTGTCTAAGGAGATTGAATTTTAAATGGGATAGTTTGTGACCCCTCCAATCTTTTCTAAAAACTTACTTAATAAAAATATTATTTACACGATACTATTTTTGCATATGATACAATTTATATGTGAAATGATGATAATTGAATAAATCTCAATGAACAAAACATGACTTACCATAGTAACCCAAAAAAAGAAATGATTGTGGATTTTATCTTGTATAGTTTAAATATTTATATCTAAAAAGTTGCTCTTTTACAAGTATTTATTTTTTTTACTTGCTTATTGCGGAGCCAAAATATTTATTTATAAATATTATTGGCTATTATTTTTTATAGATTATATTATGTCTTCTAATCTTTTTACTTAAGATTTGGTTGTGCCAACCAATGTTGCTTCGGCAAGTACTTCTACGGTAGTAGAGGTTCCACCATCACCTTCTGTGGTGTATGCTGAGAAACCTGTAAAGTCCAATGGATTGAACTTTAAGAGGTGGTAACAAAAGATGTTATTTTATTTTACCACCTTGAACTTGACAAAGTTCTTAACTAAGAAAATTCCAAAATCATCATAAAATAAATATGACCCTACTACCATGGTGGTTGTGAATGCATGGAATCATATTTATTTCTTGTGCAAAAATTACATCTTTAATGAGTTGGACAACACACTATATGATGTTTATAGTTCAATCAATAGTGCAAAAGCACTATGAGAAACTCTAGATAAAAAGTACAAAATTGAAGATTCTAGTGTGAAGAAATTCATAGTCGTTAAATTTGTAGATTTCAAGATGGTCGATTTAAGGACCATAATGAGCCAAGTTCAAAGGTTTTAACTTATCTTGCATGATATACATGTTAATTGTATATCTCTAAGTGAGTCCTTTTCAAGTGGTTGCAATATTGAAAAATTATCATCATTTTAAAAAGACTTCAAGAACTATTTTAAGCATAAGAGAAAAAAAAGAAGAAGAGAGAATTGAAGACCTCATTTTGAGGTTAAGGATAAAAGAGGATAATAAGTTATTCAAAAGCAGAACCAAATCTTCTAATGCTCCAAAAACAAATACTGTGAAATAAATGGTAAAGTTCTATAATAAAAATTGAAGGAAGCTTGCTATGAAAGGTGAATGAATTGCCAAGAAGTTTAATGACAAGTGTTTTATCTACAACAAGACTGGGCATTTGGCTAAAAATTGCAAGAATAAGGGTAAGTAAGGAAATCATATGAAAAGGATTGCTCAAGCCAATATCACCGAGGTTGATTACATCACTAATGAAGTTTCAGAAATGAACTTGTATTATGTTGTTTTCAAAGTCAACCTTATCAACAATCCAGAGTAGTGATGAGTTAAAATTGGTGCTACAAGACATATATGCGCTGAAAAGAAGATGTTTTTCACTTACAAAGAAGTGGATAGAGAAAACCTATACATGGTAAACTCATCAACCTTCAAGGTATTGGGTGTTAGAAAGGTCACATTAAAGATGACATTTGAAAAGCTTCTCACTCTCAACAATGTATTACATGTTGCTGATATTAGAAAGAACTTAGTGTCTGACTCATTGTTGAGCAAAAACAGTTTTAAGATGGTTTTTAAGAGTGATAAATTTATACTATTTAAAAGTGGTATGTTTGTAAGAAAATGGTATATATGTGATGGCCTCTTTAAAATGAATGTAATGACTAGTATAACTAATGATGAGAACAAAATAAGAATGTTTCTTATTCTTATATGCTTTAGTCTTATGATGTGTGACATGACATGTTAGGTCATGTGAATTATAATTCTATGCAAAGGTTAATAAACCATGAATTATATGATTTTTGAGAAAAATCATAAGTGGAATTTATATAGAATCAAAACTCATAAAACTTTCTTTTCAAACAATTAAAAGAAGTAGTAAACGTCTAGATTTAAATGACTCAGATATTGATGATTTAAAGTTTGTGCAAACTATACAAAGAAAAAAGTATTATATTACTTTTATAAATGATTACACAAGGTATTTTTATATCTATTTGCTTACGAGAAAATATGAAGTGATACGAACCTCATGATCACGTGGTCACACAACTCACAACAAGATTGACAACGAATCCTCAAAAGCCAACACAAGTCAGATAAGAGGGTGACACAATGAAAACCTATCACAAGGCGCCAACACTATTGAAATAAGAAACTCACCCTAAGAAAACCAATTCAGTAACAAGAAGCATAGGGGAGATGCCAGAAAGCTAATTAATCTTTGATAAGTCAATTTAATTCAATAGAAAACAAAAATACGAGAATCTCTCTTACACAAGCTGATTAAATTCGATATCAATAGTATTATCAAGTCTTAATATTTTGTACTTACAAATAGTATTTATACCCTTAAAAATAAAAACTCTAATGGATCTACTTTTGTAAGTTAAATTGGCTTACTTACAAAACTGACATAAAACCTATACTAATAAACTCAAATGTATGGACCCAAACAAGCCTTAGGCCATAGCTCAGAACTAATTATTAATTAAGCCTAAACAAACATTGGACCTTATCTAATTAATCAAACCCAAGCCCAATATGAATTAAGCTTATTAGAAAAAAAATGGCAAGGCTGTTAGCCCCATTAAATAGTCCAAATAGAAGTAATAACAAAAATAAAACACAAGAGAATAAATTATCTTTGTTGTTGTGAGAAAAGAAGAAAAGAAAACAAAATAAATATAAAACAAGGCTTTATATAGTCTTGTTGCCGCCACTATTGTCCATGAAAACAAAGAAAACTTGTTGCTTTTTACTCCTTTATTTTGGAGGAAAAGTTGTTGCCACTTTGTTTCCTCTTCAAGCATGGACTCCTTTAAATAGCCTCTTATAATCTCTATTTTAAATAAGAAAATCTTGTAAAATAAGGAAAAGAGCAATAAAAGAATCCCAAACCTCTTTCCATAATATACATTCAATAATGGATATGGAATATTTGCAAACTATGGATAATAGTTGCTACTATAAATGTTTTCTTGTTTGATATAAAATCCTTGTAGAATAGGTAAGTCGATAGCTGCCACACATGCTAACAAGAGCATTAAAGAATCCTTGTATTAAATAGAATCCATAATACACAAGGAAACAATATTTCTCTAATTTTCGCACATCCCGTGTAAGTTTCAATCCTGAACTCAAACATGTTGTTCCCTCTTCTCTGAAAGAATTAGCAAGCCTACTATATATCGACAAAAAGGCATGAATGTATACTTTTCAACCTAAATATAATATTAGCAAAAATTCTTTTGTAGCTCTAGATATAGTCCAAACAATAGATGAAGATCCTGATAAACAGATTTGACAAGATTCATCTAGTAACTTTGACCCTCTGAAATAATCCCTTACTAAACTCCGATTGACTTGAAATTATAATCCAATGTATAGAAACATATATAGAAACACGTTTAAAAATCTTGGCTCATTCTAACGATTGAGTTGAAAGTTATGCTAAATAGCGTAAGACTGGACAATAAAGAATTTTAAACAAAAATCTGAATTTGACTTTGCTTGGATCATATTACATGGGGTGCCTTTAACTTCATTTTTGTTTGTGGAAATATATGCACCATGCACCAAACCTTTGAATAGATTTCTATAATGCACTTCATTTTTTTCTTACTATCTTTTGCTATAACAAATTGTTATTTGTGTATTTAGATAAAGATGTAGAAGAGAAGATTCCACAAGTATATTTATAGGTCATATTGTACCTAGTTTAGCTTTAATCCTCTTTGGGTCATGGCACACTATCAACACTATCAAAGTCTTCTACAACAAAGGATCTTCTAACTTTACTGTAAAGTTCTGGTACCTATTTTATGGCTTTATTTCCAGAATGAAACGCTTAAAGCTCATCTTCATTCTATTTTTCTTAGTTTTTTTCAATTTTCATGCAACTTTTAGATTTTCATTTCTTTCGCTTTTCATTCAAACTTGACAGTTTTGAGCATACGAGCATGTTTCTCCACCTTACTATATTTGTAGGTTTTACTCTTTCCATATATATTATTTTTCTGATATCTTTTCTAGGGTTGGTGGTATTTTTGTGGCCTTTGTTTTTTTCCAAGAGCTTTTCCTTTTGCATTTTCACTCCACTAACCATATTGGACTTAAAGGTCATTATCATTAGCTCTTTCAACTCATTGTGTTTGTCTCTTTTTTGATAGTTTTAGCCATAACTAATTTCTAAAACAGTTTTCATGTGGCTCTTGTTGTAAACCCCAAGATAATTGGAAATAATAATATAATAAAAATTAAGGTGCAATTCAATAAAATAAGAAAAAAAGAAAATGAGATAATACAATAAAAGAGGAAGAGTTTTTTTTTTGGTGAAAATGCATATTTTTCCATTAGTAAAATTGGTCTAGCTATTTTGAGAAATGGCTAAACTGATTTACATAAAATAGTTAGACCATTTTCAAAACGGTCAAACTATTTGGCTATTGTCTCTGTTATAACTCGATGGTCTGCAACAAAAGGAAAAGGAGCAAATTCATTTCCTCTTCTTTCTTTCACTTTGAACGACTATAAAGTGATGGTTAAGAATAAAAAAACGGTGTTTTGAGTGATAAACAATTACTCTATAATTTGAAGGAGATCAAGGAAAAGAAAAGCTAAGTTAAAGTGAGAAAGTGAAGGGAGAAGAGGAAAAGAGAGAAGCTGAAGAAATATCTTGATGGATCGACTTTCAAAATACATTTAGCAATCGGGTAAGGTGTTTGAAACCCTTTCATATCGATTTGAACAAGTATTTAATAATTTGATGCAAAATTAGCAATATTTGAATTAGGGTTTTTTAAATGAAATTTAAGGGAAATTGAAACTAGTTGTTAGTTATTATTATGGATGATTAAATGACTAGAGAGAGTAAGAAATTTGTTAAATTGAATAAAAAAAATTGGATGGGTAATGAAGTTTAAGGGCCAGCCATTAAGAGTAAAAAGAGATGTTTGATGAATTTGTGTTGTGCTTGTAAATTATGTTTGTGGGTAGTAGTTTAGATGATTAATTATATTTCTATATGATAAATGTGAATTTCAATGTTTTAGGGATTCAATTTTTTTGAGAAATTGATGAAATTAAAATAAATTATACTTGTGTAATACTTGTAGTGATGTGGTGACGGGTTGATTGTTGATTTGATGAGGAAATTGTTGTTCATTAGAAAGAAAACATACCCCCCACCTAAAAGGAAGCATTCGGTCAATTGAAAAAATTAAAAGGTGTGGGTTGTTTGAATAAATTGATATTTGAAAAGGGCCTACTTGTAATAAATTAATCATCAGATGATTAATTGATAACTGAGTTTTGAGAATTTTATATAGAAAATATATCCTTCTCTTTTTGGTATTGTCGACCAAAGATAAAGGAATGAAATTGTAGTAATAATTATTTATGTATTGACTTGTTGCATAAAATAAAGTTAATACAAGGATATGAGACGTTAAACATTAAGCTGTTAAAATTGCAAGAGAGATTGTGGAAGAGGTACAAAGATGGGATCCCACACATAGAGCCTCAATAGGTAGGTGCTCAACACCTTATTAATTTGGCTCTATTGAAAATTGTTATAAATATCAAAGTAGATTCTTTACTATTATATTGTATTAATATCTTATATGAGATTGTTATCCTGTTCTGGGCTGGATGATTGGTTCTTGGTTTAATAATTAATGCCCTATTCTAGCCTAGATGACTAATTCATGGTTTAAGAACTGTTGTCTTGTTCTGAGCTGGATAATTAGTTCCTTAGTTTAAGGATTAATGCTTTGAAACTAGATACCCTGAATGAGTGTTTATTGCCTGGGTTTGGGTTAAGGAACAAATCTTTTGAATGTTCGAGGGATTGGTGTAATTAATAAGAAGAGGAATTAAGTTATTTATTAACTCAATTCTTAATGGAAGTGTATAGTTTAGTTACTCAGTAAATTCATTAAATTGTATTGAAAAAATATTTTGTTATATTAATTAATTGTGGTATAAAATGATTTTCAGAGTCCTCACAGCTTTACCGAGATTAGTAGATTATCGAGCCCTTTATGTTTTGTATTTTATAAGAATATAACTGATGTTGCATATTTTATGAAATTTTAGGATGATAACTGTCATGATGTGCACGACATCGAACGATGAATCTACCTCCTGAAATATTAAAAAGGGTTTGAGATGATTCCAGATGATTCTATCTTTCCTAAAGAGTCTATTTCTAATCCCAATGAATTTTTGAACAATCTTTAAAGTTTCATGAATTTTATGATAAATTATTGTGCTATTGTTAAGGATTATTGTTAAATGTCATGTAATTTATGTGTGTTTGAATGATTTGAGTACATAAATATTTAATGTTTTTGCAATTTTAATCTAGATTTCTAATGTTTATTATTTTTGTGTGATAAAATTTTATTTTGTGATGGTTTTTGTATAATTTATGGTGTGATTGTAATTGTTTGAAATATTATTTTGGGATAATTGAATTGTATATATTATTTTCGGATGATTTTGAATTTATAATTGTGAAATTTGGTTAGTGAGATTATTATTTTGGGATGATTGAATTTTTTTAGAAAATATCATTTGTGATAATTTGGTGCAGTTAATGGTGTGTGAATAATTGAGTAAAATTATCAATATCAAGTTTATGGAATTTTATGATTTTAATGTAAATCTTATTTCGTTGATGCTGTTATTAAATTGTCAAATTTAATATATTTGGCATTTTAATATGTTAAATATTTTTAATTTGTGAATCTTATTGGGAATATTTCTTTATAATTATATGAAAGTTGTGTGTGCACATATTTGTTTTAGCAATGTCTTGGCATATAAAATATATGTGTGTATTTGTTCTTGTGTTTTTTTTCTTTATTATATTTTAGGATTACGTCTTAATATTTCTTCTATTAAGTATGGATTTGGGTCGGGTTGACTTAACATGATTTCACAAAGGCCCAATTTATTCAAGCAATAACCTTTGCGAATATGTTAGATAACTTGGATCAAAGTTCATTTTTCACCATCCATACAGGTGCAATACTTATTTTAAAAATTAAAACAAATATTATTTGTATTAATTGTCCCTTATAATTGTTAATCAACCCAGGATGAAATGGTCACATTAGGCTTTGTCTTTTGGATATTGATTAATGAAAAACAAGATTAAATAATAAAAATAATAAAATAAAAATGTTCTTTTGAGTTAATTGTTTCTATTAAGTATTAATTAATCCAAGATGGTACAATTTAATATCGAAACTGTCTTTTCAGATGTTGATTAATAAATTTATTGATATGGCCATTTTTTTTTTACAATTTCAAAATCCAATTTATAATATTTTAGTGGCCGATGGAATGATCTAATATTGAGTTCTTTGTTTAAATGATATTTGATAGATAATGAACATATTATAACCATATAATGTACATCTTATAACCATTTTTTCTACATTTTTCAAAATCAATTTGATATACTTATCATTTTTTGAATAATTCATGATGGAATGATATAAAATCAGGCCTTGTATTTTGGATGTTATTTAGATAATTAATCATGATTATAAAATCTAAGTCTTATATTAAATGATCGTATTATATGTTAAGTAACCCAAAAAATAATGGTTTGAGTATCAATCATGTTCTTTGGATGTTACTAGGTAAATACTGGTTTTTATTTTTACTTTTACTTTTTGTGATATTAAAAATCAAATTGATGAACTTTTTTTTTCCAGATGATCCAGAATAGTAACGTCCAACATTATGACCTTTTCTTTGGATATTGTTTTATGAATAATGACAATACCCTAAACTATATACTAATTTAAGCAAAGCATCTTAAATTACATTGATTATTGAAAATATACAATATTGTAGTTTATTTTAGGTAGAATGTATAAAGTGATATCTATCTTTTCTATTACATAATCAACCCCTTACCCAAAACCTCTGAAAATTGTTTAAGGTTTTTAGTTATTATTAAACTAGATAGCTATTTGAACCGCAACCACTACCATAGTCGGCCCTAAATAAATGTTAACAAACAAGTTTGATACAAAGGACTTACGTGTTATGGATATCATACTAGAAATAAAAATTTCTAAGATATCTAATGGATTGGTATTGTCCCAATCTCATTATGTTAAGAAAATTCTTGAGAAATTTTCTAAAGATGACAATAGCATAGTCAAAACACCAATTGATATAATTATACATCTATTCAAGAATAGAAGTAAAGGAATAAACCAATTAGAATATTCTCAAATAATTAGATGCCTAATGTATATTATAACCTATATAAGGCCTAATATTGCTTACTTAGTTAGTAAACTGAGTACATTTACAAGTAATTCAAATATGAATCATAGGAAGGTAATAAAAAGGACACTCAAGTATTTGAGGTACACCTTGAACTATAAGTTACACTGTACCCAACAATACTAAAAAAATATAATGATGCTAATTAGGTATCTGACACTAAGGATTCAAAATCTATAAGTGGATATGTCTTCACAACTATGTTATGGAAATCCTTCAAACAAACATGTAGTGCTAGATCCATGATCGAATTAAAGTTTATTGCTCTTAATAAAACTGAAAAGGAGTCGAATGGATTCAGAATTTCTTAGAGAATATTCCATGTTGGCCAAAACCACTATCAACTTTTTGTGTCCATTGCGATAGTAAATCAGCAATTGGAAGGGCATAAAGTAGTATGAACAATGAGAAGTTTAGACATATACATCGCGGACATAATAGTGTTTGACACTTGCTCTCGAATGAAATTATCTCCATTAACTATGTAAAGTCAAAGAAAAAATATTATGGATCCGTTAACCAAAGATTTGTCGAAAGAGCTTGTATATAATTCACCGAGGGGAATGTGCTTAAAACCTTTTAAAAAATAAAAGAGTGTATTGATGGTAACTACACCTAGTTGATTGGAGATCCCGAGATCTAAGTTCTAATGAAAAACTAAGTTATATAACATTATTGGTAGCACAAGGAAACTATTATTTCCTGTTTAGTCCTATGATAAAATAAGTGTGAGCTGCAACGTGATAAAGTGTGAGCTGAGCTCTTAATGATTTTGATATTTTGGTACATTGAGTGGAGTAGAGCAGAATAGTCTTAATGAAAGATCACCTATATAAGTGAGAAATATGGTCGTTTCTTTGAGAATTTCGATAAAGACTAAATTCTCTAAAACACTAATGAATTCAAAAGTTATTTAAAGCCAAAATAAACACAACAGTGAGAACTAAATGAAGTCTCTAGGTAAAAAACTATATGAGTACTATTGTTTAAGTTTATACAGAAGCTGAATAACTTAAGACATCACATTTACTATATAGCCGACTAAATCTGATAGTATTTTACTAAGAAATGTTCAAAACTACCTATCTTGATGTAGTTATCTAACAAATCAGTATCTCTCGACAAATCTTTGAGTTATTTTTAAAATGGTGAGACAATTTCCATTTATGTGGAGGATTGTTGGAAATTTGTTTTAATTAATATGATTTTTTAAAAAAATTATAGGTGAATGAAATTAATCTCAAAGAACCCTTGATTTTTCCACTTAAAGAACTCTTGGTTTTTCTAGATTTAATTTTTTATTTATGGTGGTTAATCAAAGTTTGATAATGATGAGAATTATTTCTTCAACCTTTAACTTTCAAAATTCTATGTTTTTAGCAATTTGGTATTATGTTAACTTCTATTTTTTTGGCCAATCATAAAGAAATAATCATTTGGTTGGCTAAATATTTCTGTTTTTTGTACTATGTATCACGTAATTGCGTTTTAAATCTTAGTTTGGTAAAAGCTAAAATAGCACGATTTTCATTTATTTTGCTTGCAAAATTCATATCAGAACATTTTTAACCAAACATATATATTTTAATTTTTTTTAATTGCAATTAAAAGTGTTTTTTTTTTTAAACTTACTTTTTTAAACTACAAACACAAACTTTAGAGAGGTGATATTATTTCTCACTGGACAAGTTTTAAATGATGTTTGTTTAAATAGTCTTTCTAGAAAAAAAATGAGTTATTCGTTTGATCAAGTCAGTTAAAACACTAAAAATTTAACTAGTTAATCCAAGTCAATATTTAATTCGGTTCAACTAAAAACTCAACTTGATTTAGGCTTCGAATGTTATGTTTTTCAAATCAACCAATCAACAAGTTTAACAAATGATGATTATAGCAATTAGACCCTTTATAAGAATAAAGTTTCAAATTTTTTCTTCTGTTTTTTTTTTAATCATGAATAGATTTTCAAATTTAAAATCGCTTCTTATTTAGTTTTTAACACGAAAAAAAATACAGTTTCTAGTAAACCTTCTAATCAACCTGTTAAAAACCAGAAACGAATTCCTTTTCATTAATATTTTTTCATACTTGAAACTTAATTTGCTGGTTTGGTTCAGACATCCAAAAAAACCCAGCACTGCATAAATAAATAACAAAGAAATTAAGGTACATCCTTAATAAAGAACAACCAACCAAGACACACCAAGATAGCTAAAATTTCTCATTCAGTCTCCTCCACAAAAGCCTCGATTCGAAGAAGAACGAACCCGACAGCAACTCCAACAAGTACAAGCCCATTCATGATTGCTGCTATCCTAAATATCTCACCGACATTGCTACAGGTTGAAGAGAGTGCACCTCCACTTCCGCCTTTTCCTTTCGATGGAGCTCTCAATGAGCTCACAATCTTTGCAAAAGACTGCTCAGTGCCTACTGATAAGCCTAATGAACTCACGCTGTTGTGAGCTTTTAGCCCACCAAAAGAATTCAGTCCTGTTATGTAATTTACATTGGTTTGCTTCCTCTTGGGACTGCTAACTGCGGAAGCAACAAGTGTTGGTGGAGAAAATGTTGCTGAGGTTGTTGCCATTGACACAAAACCTGCTACATATAATGAAAGAACGAAATAAGATCAGCCTTTGTATACAGCAAACAGAAATATTGAAGTTACTAATTATATGATTTAATGAGATAATCATTTTATGCCTGACAGAGGAGGAATCTGTAGTTACCTTGGTTTTTATGGTGTCTGTCTAGTTAGAGGTTTAGCAAAATATGATTGAAAAGAAAGGAAATGGAGACTTTTGTATGGAAAATAATGAGAGAGGATGGATAAGGCAGGGAGAGGATGAATGGTGGACAAGCAGATTAGATGGACTACAGGCTACAGAATATTTTCAAGGGTTAGAAAAGATAGTGCACCTTAAAAATCAAAATGCTAGCCAGGAAAATAAAAAATGAGGCCACTGGGCCTAGTTTGTAGAGAAGTTGGCCGACAAATTTGAATAATTTAACAGTCCAGAGCTTCCATGGTCTCCAGTTCTATTAACTCACTCAAGAGAATTCAGACCCAGGCCCGATTTCAAAGAAGACTAAAAACGCGACCCCCTGGCCCCAAATAAGATCCATACCACGGCATCAAATGTTTTTCTTTTCTTCTTTTCTTTTATTTTCTTTGATAGATACCACGGCATCACTTGAACATGATGGACTGGTCAAAGATAAGTTTTTTCAAAGCAATTTACAGCAGGGCAGATTGTTCACATAGCATAAAGTAATCAGGTTTGGACATGATTGGAATTAGCTTTTTCAGAACGTTGATGCCAAATAAACCTTAAAGAGAGTATCATACATGCACAGTTCATTCATCTAGCAACTGCGCCCTGAGCACCAGTGCACTGCTAGAGAGAGTGTTTCAAAAAGCTTTTTTGTACATTTTATTTATACATTACAGGACACGAGAAATTCTAAGAGAGTTTCCCACTTTTGTGTTTGCTTCCACTGAGTGCTTTTATGTGCCTCCAAGCTGCATAGAAAGCAAAGAATCATCCGAGAGAAAGCATATATTAGTTGAATCGACAAGTATAATTAGTACTATCTGATTGCCAACAAAATAAAAGCTTGATAGCTGTAATTCTTACAAACTATAATACTTTAATTTCCTGTCATTGATGATACTGAGTATAGTCTGGAAATTCCAAACAAATCTGTAACGTTTGCATTATAACATTTGCTAAGAGACCAAAATTTGAGCTATGTCAACAAACAATATACCTAACAGAATTAGGAACCTAATAATGATGTAGCCTCGTTGCAAATTAAGAATAGGAAATCAAGAAATTATAAAAGCAGTTGCTCTTACACTGCAAGTCAATTTGAAGGCCCGCTGCCATCAACTGCACGGAACATTGAAACTTGTAGTGAAATTTTTTTGTTCTTGATCAGCTCAAAAACACATACATCTCCTTCCTTCAAGTTGTTTTCCCTTTTAAATTCATTCCATCCCCTTGAGATAATCATGCGGGCACGTTGTGTTTTATTGAGACGAAGAGGCCATTGTCTTCCATCAGAAACTTGAAGTTTAATATGTTCTGAAACTCCACTTAAATGTCTTTTAGAAAATTCAGTCGGCACAGCCTACACAAAACAAGAAGAATCAAGAAGTGAATGTGTAACTTGTAAACTTGATGAACATATCTTATTTATGAGATTACCACAAAACACTTATTGTATGACCGTAACAGGACCATGAAAGAAGGATTTTTAGGCCTGAACATTCTGGCGGCATGAATTGCCTTCTTGCTTTCTTCTGAAGCCTTTGCAAATCCACAAACAATGATGTCCGTATCTTCTCCACATAGCGGTGAAAATTCAGTTTCATCTGCATATGATGGAGCTCGCAATCAGAAACAAAAAGGTTATACCAGATCACAAAATGATATCCAAATAACATAAAAGAGCTTACCAAATTTAGTTTTAGATTTGCCTTTGTTGACCTTGGTTTCATCTATCAAGGATCCATGTGGCCTAGGCAATCTACATTTCTTAGACAGCTTCCTTCTCGTTGATTCATCAGTATCATCTAACTCGGCCATAACAATATGCTCTTTCTTCACAGGTATTTTGCCTCTTTTGTCACCGGAACGTTCAAAACATGGCCTCTCTTGAGCATTGTTCTCTGATGGAGGAGGCTTAGATGGGTGCCTTTGTCTTGATTCCCCTGCATCTTCATCAAAAACTCCACTTTCCAGTGCGCAACAATATTGGGAATCGATGCTTGCAATTGTACCTTCATCTTTCATTACATCTACATCATATGGTGAACATTTTTCATCGTAATTGATCTTTCCACCACTAGTCCCTCCCCTGCATCTATAATACGGAATCTCACATGCAGTCTTATCAAATATGAGAGCATCAAAATTAGAGCAACCTCTATATCCAAAGACTAAAAGGTGCCCATAACCGACTGAATGGTGCTCTAAGAACTGTAGCCAACCATCATCAAATGAAACGCTGTTGTTGGATTTTGTTAATCCTATTTGCCAGGAATGGCCATTGGGTAGAACAACTTTAGCAATATCAGAAAGTTCTTCCCCAAATTTCCTCGCAAACTTATTTGGAATCCTCTGCAGATACTCAAATTAAAGTTAGATCAAATGTTCCATGTACAATTTTTTCTATATAATTGCAACAGAGTCATAACTTTCATGTTTCATAAACCAAGAACTATCTCATTTCAGATAAAATAGATGACTGATACTGATTGGAAAAACAGGAGTGGTAACTATTATTCTGTAGATATTTCACTTAAAGTTGAAACATCTAGCCTTTCATCGTTGCCCCTCTGTAGCTTTAATAGTATCAACGACATTAAAGTCACTGAAATCGAAGTTCAAAAGTCACATGCATCCTGGCTTGTCACTTACATTCAATCTTTATCAGCACAACTTATTGGCCCTGAAAAGGCCTTTTTTCAATAGAAAAGAACATTTCTTCCACTCTACACAAAAGAAAAGGAAAAATAGATCCTTTCTGGCCCAGCAGTGACCAACATACTTTGCTAGAAATTAACTTAAATCTGGAACTTTCATGAAAGGACAAAGCTTTCCAAGAATGACAAGACTTTTCTTTTTGCTTCATGCAAAGCCAAATTCCAAGTTATCTCATTTCTAACTTCAATCATGCAACACATAAAAAAATGTTCATCGGGAAGAATAAATATAAAAGACAATCTACTAGTTAGCTATAGATTTTATGCATCAAGTGAACAGGAATCCCTAACTATCCCATGCATGCAATCAAAATTACCAGCTTCTTATCTTTTAAGGTACTCTGAGTGATTATCTTGAAGAAATGCCACAACGGGCTCTGATCCGCCTGAATACTCCTGGTTGGCCGCACTTCCTTCCGGGGAGCCATTGCTGTCATCTTTGAAAAATTGCTACTGTGACAATAGATACTATTACTGTTGCAACAAGTTTTTTATTATAATAACTCTGAGGTATGTTTGGTGGACTAGGAAATAGGAATTTCAGCATGCAAGTGACACGTAAATCATCTAGATTCACGCCGCCTTCTTTTCATTAATCAACAAAATTTACAATTAGCAGGCCGGCCTATTAGTTTCTTTATGGACCATCATTGTCACATAATAGGGCCTCTCTAAGAAATTGTGTCCAAAATATTGGAACTCCCAAGACAAATACAGCAAAGAAAGATGGTTCATGCATCAACTGTCTTAGTCACAGTGGAAAATTGGGACCGTTAGGATCAGTTCAATCCAAGCCAAGCTTGAACTAAAAACTGGATCAAGCTGAGTTTTAGGCTTTATCTAGTTGCAGCATAGTATAATTTTCAGTATGCATGAAATATACATCACAATTAAGCTAGAAGACCAATTATCATTTAATTATATGAGAGGGAAACTGGAAATCATTAATTTGGTTATAATTGTGGTTTTTAAATGTTTGATAATACTTTAAAAGCTAGCATTATAGTTCTTCATATGTTGTTTTCGGCAACTATTGTCAACTAAAAGTATGGGTATTGATGAATATAGTTAGGTCGGTCTTTGTTTATGTATGTATTAAATTTAATTTTTGATATTTTATAAATTTTAAATTTATTTTTTTAAAAAAGAAATTAAATGCGAATAGGTTAAATATATTAAGTTGGGCTAAATTTTTATGTGAATACATAACCTAACTTGAATTATTTTAGGTTTTTATAAAAAATACACAACCTAACATGAACTCTGAAACTCTTAATAAATAGATTAAAGTCACGAGTTCCAGTTCCGGCCTTAGTAAAATGGGAATTACGATAGGGTTTTTTCTCCGGTTTGCATGGCTTATTGTAGTACTTATGACTCACTTTGAGTTCAAGAGTTCATTATAGGCTCTGTAATTGAAGGGGTAAAGAACACCCTTTGTCTGCTAAGAAGAAAGTGGTTTCTGCTACATCTCTTTTTAACTAGATTGTTTTCGAGAAACTGATGAGTTTATTAAATCCCCAAACAGGCACCGAAACTGAAGTACTTTCTGTTCACAAAAAAAGAAATCAGAGGCATACCGTACGGGAGAACGTAAAGGGTATCCAACGAGCTATTTTGGATTCATAACTGGATTCTAATTGTCAATATAAATATAGCCAGAAAAAGGCAAAACGCAAGTCTTGGGCGTGGAGGTAAGTGGAACATACATGATGAAGCATAAGCTATCAAACAATCCTTAACATTTTTGCTTTTACCTACAAATCATTTCAAAGGCTTACCATCACGGGATACTGTAACTTTCAGCATAGAACCATTGTCCTCGAACAGTTCAAAGGTACAGACATCTCCTTCCACCAAATCATTTTCTCCAATAAATTGGCTCCACCCTTTTGTTAGGGTCACTCGCCGATGTTCACGCCGGAAAACTTGTACAGGCCAGTATCTTTCATTGGAAACCTGAAGTTTAATAACCGCAAGACCTCCTAGCAAATGCCTTCTGGCAAATCCACACGGCACATATTCTATCAAATGCCTTACCAAAAGATGCTTATGGATATTATATGGCTTCAATGTGACCTTGAAAGAAGGACTTTCAGGCTCGAACTTTTTGACAGGGCGAATTACCCTGCTTCTTTCAGGGAATGCCCGTGCTGGTATACCAGCAACAATCCCTGCATCTTCACTTTTTGACAGTAACTTATTTTTGTCTGCATTTAACGGATTCAATACAAAAAACAAAGAGCACAACATTTCAACACCAATATTTGAATTATATAAAGAGCCTATCAATTTCACCTTTGTCCTTGATTTCATTCAACAAGGGTCGACAGGTCCTAGACATGCGATGATAGTTCAACTTCTCTTTCCTCGACTCTCTATCATCTTCTAAATCAATTATCTCAGCATCCACTTCCTTCACAAACTTTTCACTCGTTTTGTCACCGAATTGCTTCAAATTTTGGCTCTGCTGCACAGAATTACACCTTCGACGCCTTTTCATCCCAAGATCTTGCTCAGCTGAAGCATTGTGTCTTTTGCTGGATTTTCCTTTCCTTCCAAATCCATTTAAATCTGTACTTTTCAAAACACATTAATTAAGAGATGCAATCTTGCAACCATAGATTTCAATAGTCTTCATCTTCCATTTTTTCTACAGGATTGAAGAAACGTTTCTCACCATAATTAGTCTTTTTAGCGCTGGTTGGTCCAACACCTGGGCATGGATATGGAATCTCACAAGCACTCATATCAAATATGAGAACACTAAAATTAAAGCAACCTCTATATGCAAAGACTAAAAGGTATCCAAAACGAATTGAATGATGCTCTACAAACTTTTGCCAACCCTCATCAAACCAGATATTGCTCTGGTCTTTTGTTAAGCCTATCTCCCAAGCATGACCAGAAGGAACAATGACTTTAGCAACACCAGAAAGTTCTTCACCATCTCTCCTCACAAACTTATTCGGAATCCTCTGCAAAAGTACTTAAATTTAGTTAGCTTAAATGTTCTGATGCAAGACAAAATCAACCAAAGCACTTTGAACAATATGTTTTAGGCTTTATATAATTTTAGCATGACATGATTTTCATTATCTATAGATTTAAGCTAATCACATAGGTGAACAGATTATCACTGGGATAAGAGTGGCAAAGCATGAAGCACTGTATGCAAAGTGAAACAGTTATTTCTCAGAAACTTGTTGACGATTGGACTGTAGCCTAGTGGCACCCTCCCAGCAACAATGCAGGGACAGAGTAGGGACTTGATTCTCTTCCTCGGGTGAGTAGAATTCAGCCAGCAGGGGCCAAATTCAAGAAAACAAGAGAAATAAACACGGAGATGGGCAACCATGCATGCACACTAGAAACACATGACCTTCCATCACCATTCTCTATAATTTATCTCTACCACATTAACATCACCAATATCAAAATCCAGAAGTCACATTCAATTTTCAGTTAACATTGGATCTTTTATCAAAAATCTATATAGAACAATCAACTCTTGTTTAAGAAGTTCAGAGACATTCGTAGAAACATAATGATCAGCTTTAATGTCTTAGGTTCATGTTTAATCAAAGCAGTCTTTGATGTAAGAAAAGAAATCATATTTTTTGCAACATTGTTTATCTTTTGCTACATTATAGTTGAATGGATGAATATTAAACCTTGTTGTGGCCAGTGCACTATACAATAGATCGTTTTCTAGATATTTATATAATAGTTCTGCAGAATCAAATGGAAAAGAAACATGAAAGGAAGACCAGTACATTTTACTAGATGGAGAATCCATAATTTAGTAATATTAAGCAAGTAAAAGTTGTGAATTACCAGCTTCTTGTAATCTAAGATACAAGGAAGGATTATCTTGAAGAAATGCACCAGTGGTCTTTCATTCGGAGAATCTGACCGCCAGTTACGACCCCCATTGGGTTTCACTTCTCTCTTGAAAGTCATTGATTAATTAATCTGACTTCTCAGCTTTCTTACTGTGTTCATTAGAATTACAAAAATAGTCAGCAACAAAGCATACATGCAAACCAAAATATTTCTCACCTATCACTTAATGTTGGTCATTATCCCCCTTTGTGTGGTTTTTGCGAACATTTTTTTGTTTGGTTTGATTTTAAAAAAAAAAAATCAAATTAAAATTTTTTATTTTTTAAATTAAAAATCAAAACTAGTTCATACCGATGATTTTCAATACCGATCATTTTCAATTTAGTTTGATTAATGAAAATAAAAAATCAAAAACTATCCATTTAATTTTATTAAGTTTTTTTATGGACTTTCAAAAGCCTTGTAATTGATGTAAATAGCTTGTTCTAATTGTCCAATTTTCCTTTACTAGAATTCTATTTTCTCAGATCTCCAAGAGAAATCTCACAACACACCAACAATCTCATTCAAGTCTCTCCCAATGCAATTTTTTTTTTTTTTGGTGAAATAGAATATATATATATATATATCAACAATCTCCAGATTTATTTCCAAATCATCTAGAGTCTCCCTTTATACAGTTTGCTTTCTTCTGCACAGACAAAGCAACAAAGATCAGAATTCAAAAGTACCGAGCTAGGGAATCCTAAGACTGAGCCAAAAAAAGGACTTGCCTTGGAAATCATGGAAGAATAATAGGAAATATTAACCTTAAGCATGGCGTTATAGGCAAGGACTTGCCTTAGATCAGCTACCTCTTGCTCCAACTGCTCAACCTGCAGGACAAATTTTAGTTTCGCAGCAATGCTATAGACACTTTGTGACAGGCTCCCAGATTGTGGACATTTATAAAGAACATTTACACAAGGCTTCTCATTTATCAGCTTTGGATTAATCAAGCAGTCAAGTAACTATGGTGGGAGACTAGAATGAGGTGATGCTACTTGTAATTTGAATACATGACAAATTTAAGTCTTATGCATTGGAGCTCCATGAATGCAAAAGGTCAATCGATTAGTTTACCCTCGAAGAGCAAAAATATGATACCAAATTGAGGGTACCAAACTACACACGTCTAGAAAATCTGTGTAAATGGCCCAATAAAAATTCTAAAAACAAGAACAAAAACCTCCGAGCAGAGGGAGGAAAGTGCTTTGCATGTAAACCAGAACATGGATCTATTTTGTCATGGATTCAGAAGCAATAATGGTGGTTTGGATCAACTATGAATATACCTTAAATTAAGAAAACACTTCCCTTTGTTGGTCTGTAAATTAATCAATGACTGGAATTAGCAGTTAAAACTGGCACAGCAAGGGGATGTCTTCTTAATTTCGCCAAAAATTGATCTAACATGATCCTTCGCCAAAAATGAGAGTTCATGAACATGACAAGGATTCATCTACACAAGCAAAATGACACACTTAGGGTATGTCTGAGATTGCTGCAGTAACAGTTGTTTAAAAATATATTAAAATAAAATATTTTTATTTTTAAAAATTATTTTTAATATAAACATATCAAAATAATCTAAAATATTTATATATAAAAAAATTTTAAATAAATTTTTTTTTCAAAACTTAAAAAAACACGGTGTTTTAAACACTCTTTTAAACAAAAATTATCAGCTTTTGATATTATTTGTTGAAGTATTTTTTATTTAAAAATATATTAAAATAATATATTTTTTATTTTTAAAAAATTATTTTTAATATCAATCTATTAAAATAATTTAAATATATATAAAAAATTAATTTAAAATAAAAAATTATAATTTTTTTAAAACAACTTTTAAAACATAAAAACATCACTCATATTCGACGAGACCTCACTTTCATCAGTGCGTTCCTCGAGCTTCTCGAGTCAATAGAAGTACTCTCTCCTTTCTGTGGACAATACAGGTGGCATAACATCTTGGCTCCTCTGTCCACGTGGTACATTCAAGATTACAACTGGCAGTCCATTACACATGTTTTTCTTTTCTTTTTCTACGAGTGGATGGCAATGGTTACCGCGGGTAGGATTTTTTTAATATTTATATTATATTCTTTATTTATAAAATAAAAATTTAAATATTATAAGTATTTATTAACTAGATTTTATTATTTAATAAAAATTAATTAATATATATTTTAAGCAAGTACGGATATATGTGTATACATGTGTGTGTTTTTCATGTCAATATGAAATATTCAATTCCTTATAAGACATTACATGAGTTCTACCAAGAAACTTAAGTTCATACTGGGTATGCAGGGCGCATGCTCAATTGGGCATATCCCAGCACACCCAGCAGAGACATGACATTCCCAACTTATTCCCAACTTGTTGGGTATGAAACCTCGTGGGTTTGAGTTAGGGAGTGCACCCTGACCCAATATACTTGGATTTAGGAACATGCTTGGATTCATTTTCTATCTTTAATGAGCTCGAGCTCGAGCTCAACACTTGTCAAATATTTTTTCAGGACCCCACACTGGTCTCTCGGTAATATATTTTGATCTAATATGTATTATTTTGAGTAGAGTACAGCTCAAAATATCACAATGATGAAATTACATTTTAGCCTCTTCTCTCCACAAAAGACAAGATTTATAGGCTATAAATACATCATAAATTCTTCAAGTCAAAGGTTCATAATCTCTTCATTCTTAACATTTTTAATATACATGATCACCTGACTCACCAGGCACAATCTACTACTAGCATAACTACCAGACACCTTGACTAAGAAGAATGGATCAGATTACTTGAACTAAAAGATTAACCAATTATCCAACACATCAGCCTTATTCCTAAGCATCTTGGATCTTGAAACCTATTAATTGGTGCCATCTATGAAGACCTAATAAAACATCCATTAGTTTCTAGAACTTGTTTTTGACATTTTCAGGTTATTCCATAGCATACAACTAAGACACACTTGGGTTAGGATGCATGACAAATCTACTTGTTACCACAAATACTTCTACCCAATCGGACCTTCAACAACTCATCAGTCAAGTGTAACTTCTTACTCAGATCGTGTTGGGAATCCAATGGAAAAATCAGACCTTACCACCCCGACAAGTCTTAACACCCTTAGCAATACACAACCGCCTTAACGTCACGGCTACACTAAGCGTCCGTAAATGATTACATTACCCAAATGAGACTAAACATAATGACAATCTTGAGAATCCCTCAAGGGGTCGCTCGCGCCAATTATGATGGTTGACCCATGAAAGCATGTATAGAATGTGTGTGGTAGCTTAGAGTTGGTCATCTAGGATAATGACTTAATATGCAAAATCCTCCCCACAACCTTCCAAGGGTATGAGCATGCATAGTACAATAATTTGGAGCCAAGCTCCATTAATGGGTTTAGTGACCTATGTGCTAAATTAGTGGCACCCTTCAGCACCAGCATACCAGCTAAGAAAAGCTCAACAAAACTATTTAGTGTTATCCAACAAATAGGTGAATCCACACGAGCATATTTAAAGAGATTTAGTGAGGAGATACTCAAAGTTAAAGAATTGCTTGAGCCAGTAGCCTTTGAGGCCTTAATAAGAGGGGTAAGGGAACATGCACTATGGAAAAACTTTATGCTTTACCTGATAAAAACTTGCTCGAGGTAAATCAAGTCATGAAAAATCATATACAGGTGGAAGATGTCAGCTTATTATGACATAGGCCTCTTTGTTTTTAAAAGAACCAGCATGAAAGACCTTCTAAGTGAAATCATTCTCCTAGTAGAAATGAAAGCTTGATGAAGAACCATGCAAGATCAACCCATAATCGTTTGGTATATCCTAATGATCACTTATTTGAAGTTATTAGGACAATCGAAGCAAACACCTTAGCGCCACCTCTAAGACATGTTACTCCTAAGAACCTTTCTTGTACCTATCACTCAATTCACCTTAGGATGTATAATCCTCAATATACATGTAAGTTTTTTTAATAAAAATAATATATCTTTGACATATATTTCATATCTATATATTTTCAATGTGGGCTTTCAGATACTTTCCAAGGAAGGGATTGACTTAGTATTCCTAAAAAAATAGCCCTACAATTTCTAAAGGTTGATTCGAGATCCTCTATTCTTCAGGTGATGCCTAAAGGCCTCTTACCAATTCTCTATGGGTTGATTTGGGATCCTCCATTCTCTATGTGACTAGGATCCCCCATTCTCTAGGTGATGTCTAAGGGCCTCTTACCAATTCACTAGGGGTTGATCTAGGATCCCTTATTCTTCAGGTGATGTCTAAGGGCCTCTTACTAATTCATTAGGGGTTGATATGAGATTCTTTATTCTTCAGGTGATGCCTATGGACCTCTTACCAATTTGTTAGGGGTTGGACCTTAGATCTCCCACCTCTCCAATGCAGTCTTAAACTAACAACACTCTATAGTGGAGGGGCTCTCATATATCATATCATCTTAAAAAGGTTACATATCTCTCACACACCATTGACCATTCTTCAGTAAAAGGCTCTCAAGCCTCCAAGCCATCATAATGGAGGTTACAGACCTTTCAAGGGCTCTCAAACCCCCCACGCTATCATCAGGGAGGCTATAGACCTCCCACTATTCAGTGAATTTGTTTTTCAATTGAGGGCTTTCATGCCTTATGTCATCCTAAGGAGGTTACGTACCTCTTACACTCCAATACAACCACTCTTTAATGGATGGACGCGGTTTTTCTAGTGCAATAAAACCACCCTTTATGGATCTGTCCCCTCGCTTTTAAGAAATTTTTCTAAGTATGGGCGTCGTCAGGGGTCACCCTTCTTGGGTTCTCCTAGTACTTTTAAAAAAATTTATAAGTAAAGGTATATTACCAAGAGTCACCCTCATTAGATTCCCCTCAGCCTTTTAGAAATTTTTCTAAGTATAAGAGTCTCCAATGGTCACTCTCACCCTCATTGGGTTCCTCTCAGCCCTTTAAAAAAATTTCTAAGTATGAACATCACCAAGGATCACCTTCTTTTGGTTCCTTTCAACCATTTAGAATACTTTTTTAAGTATACGCTCACCCTTTACAAGTTTCCACCAACCACTTATAAATTTTTCTAAGTATGAGCTTTTTCTCCATAAATTTCTCATGACATCTTAGAAAATATTCTAAGTATGGAGTCTTTTATATCTCACCTCATCCTTTGAAGATTTTTTCTAAGTATGGGTTCCTCCATGGCTCCCCAATAAATACTTAGAAATTTTTTGAAACATGGTGCATATCTCTACACACAGACTCTCCTATTTATTACCCCAAGTTTCAACCCCTCTTCTCATATGAAGAAAATTCGACAAACTCATTATGATAACAAGGTATTTTTATAAGTGTTTACAAATTAATACCACAAAGACTTGGAGGGCTGTAATGGATTCAAATAAAATGGACTAAAATGGACCCAAAAAATGTCTCAAAATAGGAAAAAAAACACCCGATGAGCTCGGGCTTGGTAGCTAGAGCCCAATATACAGTGAGGGACCCAAGGAGAGTGGACTCAGGCATGGTAGCCCAAGCCCAATACCTGAGGAGTTTGGTAGCCCAAGCCCAACTCCCTAAAAAGCATGAGCTCGGGCAAGAAGCCCAAGCCAATGCTAGGCATGCAAGGCACACACCCATGTTGGGTGTGCCATCACACCCAATATAGGCATGACAATCACAACTTGTTGGGCATGACACGTCTAACACCGTTGGTGCTATGTGAGTATCCTAAAACCCCTGTGTTGACATTCACAACTTGCTGGACGTGACACGTCTAACACCTTTGGTGCTATGTGAGTATCCTAACATCGCTGTGTGTTCGGGCTTCCATGCTTGAGGCTAATGTGCTCAGGCTAGGAAGCGCACCCTGAGCCCAACATGCTTAAGTAAAATACAACTCGAGTAGAATACAACTCAAAATATCACAATAGTGAAATTACACTTCAACCTCTCCTCTCCATAAAAATGACAAGATTCATGGGCTATAAATACACCATGAATCCTTCAAGTCAAAAGTTTATAATCTCTTCATTCTTAACATTTTTAGCATATATATTTTCAGAGTCTATCTCTCTAAAATATTATTGCACTTTCTCTCTCCATAAAGTTACTAACTTTGTCAAGAGTCTCCACATCCATTAAAGAGAACCTTTTACAGGTAAAAACTATTGGTTACCTGACTCACCAGGCACCACCCACTATTACCATAACTACTGGTCACCTAGCTCATCAGGTACCACCTGCTACTACTACAACTACTAGACACCTTGACTAAGAAGAATTGATCAGGTTATTTGAACTAAGAAATCATCTTATTCCTATACATCTTGGATTTTAGGACTAATCAATAAGTCATAAATATAAGCAAGCATATACTAACAATAGAGTTTGAACAATTCATTTTTCCCTAGATGTCAATTCAAAGATCACCATCTTCATCTGCACGAAATATTGTAACTTTCAGCACACTATTATTTCCCTTAATCGCTTAAACACACAATCATCACCTTCATCTAAACCATTTTCCTTGCAAAATGCAATCCACCCTTTTGATAATTTTGAGCATTTTCAATGAAAAAAGCTATTTAGAAGAATCAAATCGTTGATATGACTTTTTGAATAGTATAAATATAATTTTTTTATTATTATATGCACTGCAATGGAAAAAACTATTTTAACAATCCATTTATATTTTAATATATTTAATATTGATACTTTTGGCTTTTTTTTAAGGAAAAAACTATTGAAAAAAATTGAAACAATGAATCTTTAAATAATTTATTTAAATATTTTGATTTTTTTAATAGATATGCAGGAATGATTTTTCTTTGACAGAAAAGCCATTTTGATTTTTTATTTGACTTTCCCATTAGAGATGTAATATCAAGAAAAAAAAGCTAAAAAATAATTTTATTTTATTTTTAGCTCTCTCATTATATATGCCCTTTATTGTCTTCAGAACCATCACTAATGATTCATAGAGGCCGAGGGGTGTAATTATCGCATTTCCAAAAAAAAATACTAAAGAGCTAAATTGATAAAATAATATTTTAATAATATAAATTTGACTTTTTAGCTAGGTCTCCTTAATTGTGAAGCTATTAGTAATGTTGCACCGGTGATAAGCTTACTCGTTCATTTGCACTTTCTTTCTCTAAAATTCAGACTCCTGTGATATGTTTGGTGCCCCTTAGAAACAATCCTTTCGGCAGCCATTTTTTCATCTGTTGGCTGTTATTTAGAGCTGTCATGTCGGTAGGCCATCCATTTATTTTTAAGGTATTGTTGTTTGATGTTGCAGGGCTTGATGTTGTTGTTTTAGAAGTCAGTTCTATTATTTGACCATCGTTGCAAGTGTGATGACGACAAAGTTTTGTTGAAATCAGTGCCCACCGTGGTTGGCAATGATTTGAGTCTATGAGATAAATGTTTTTCAAAACTTCTTTCTTATTTGGAATGGTGGCTAGTTGAACGTTCACATCAAGAAATTATAGTTTTTGAGGATCGAAGCTGTCTGAATTGCTTCGGGCTTGCTGCCTTCATGCTTGATATTCGATAACAATGGCAGTTTTTGGCATGTTTTTTCTTCGGTTTGATCCAGATTTCTACCACCTTTTCTTCTTCTCTGGAAATCATTTGAATTCCAGGATCTTCCATGATTCTCTAGGCTAAGTCCGATTGTCCATGTAATGATAATTACCTTTATAAAGAATGAGGCACATTGATGATCTTCGTTAAAGAATCAAGACAAAACACTAAAAAGGTTGACTAAAATATTTTTCCCAGCTAAGCCAGTGGGTGCAGGAGAAAGGAAAGAAAAGGATAATAAAATCACCACCGCCACCGCTTTAAATTTCAGAATAGATACCTTTACAACATTTACGAGCAGGAACTCTCGATAAAAAGAAATCAGAGAAAAAAATTGTATGGTAAAAAGGCTACCTAGAGAAAAACGCAATTACAAATCAACTCTAGGACAATTGCACACAAAGCACGAAGTTCATGACTTGCCCCATTCAGATTAATTGACTTTTGAATCAACTCTAGGATAAATTGCACGCAAAGTAGAAGTGATTAAACGCAATTACAAATCAACTCCAGGACCAAAAAAATATTATTTGATGCAAAAACATTTTGAAAAACAACATTTACAGCAAAAAGGTGTCCGAGAGCAAGTGTTTGCTGCCTACGCAACAATTCTGATTTTAAGCTCCAAACCTTTCCATCCAACCGAAAAACAGCAATAATGGTTTTCAGATGACCTAACTGCGACTCTAGATGCTGAGAATTGAGAACAAGATTGCTTTGCGGCCAGTTGGTTAAGGAAAAGTTATAACTCTTTTCCCCTAACACGTGACACGACAACAATACAAGGGAGTTGCTTATGTATTCTACAACATGAAACCCTAAGCTGATAATTACTCTTTATAATTTACAAAGCAGTCATGCTATGCACAAATACAAGGCAGCTTGAATGCCATCGCATCGCTAGAATTGAGATGCAAAAGGTGCGGCAAACCCCTGCAGACAGCCACATATTATTTGGGATTACAAACAAGAAAAGAAAAAAGGCCTTTATGTGCTAGTTATGAAATTAAGATCGCACCAGCAGATAAAAGATCAATCATGTTACATTGGCAATATGCATGGAAAGAAGTTAGCATCAGGTTGCAGCTGAATAAACAAAGGTTAACAAACTAATAGAACACGAACATTGATACACCTGATTGATGTTTTACAATTCACTTCCTACAAAAACTAATCATAGTTTTTGTCTGACTGAATCTAATTTGAAAGTTGGCCAGTTGGTGCTGCATCTTCAAGCACTCGAAATACGGCAACTTTCAGCACAATTTCTTTTGCATGAATCAACTCAAAGATACAAACATCCCCTTCCTCCAAATTATTTTCCCAAACAAATTCCGTCCACCCCTGGCCCAACTTTGCTTTACCATCCTTGAAAGAGCATCGGACAGGCCATTGTTTTCCATCAGAAACCTGAAGTGTGACAAATCCTGTAACCGTGTTCAAAAAGGTCCGCGCAAAACTGGATGGGATGTGCTGTAAAAGAAAACAATAGAAACTTCATATACATTCTTTACAAATGAAATTTGGGATTATTTTAAACAATCCAGTCCAAGGGCTTACCAGAAGAAATCCCCTATATACATAAGATGGTCGCAAGATAACCCGGAAAAAAGGATTATCAGACCTGAACATGTGAGCTGCACGAATTGTCCTTTCCTTTTCCTCCGGTGTTACAGCTCTCCGCCTCCTTGTAAGAGTTTCAGAAGTATTTCTTACATGGGTCGACTTTAGTTTCACGTTCTGGATGCCTAGTGACTCATGTTTATCAACATCTTCAACTAACTAGTAATGTAAAAGTCAATTAAGAACATTATCATAAAGACGGAATGCAAGTTAAAAATGCTTACTATTCTCACTCATCCGTTTGCGTCCTCTGGTTTTTCTTGTTATGCCTGGGATAATGGAACCAGCTCCATCCTCGGTACTTGTAAGCTCCATCCCATTAAACTGTGTACCTATGTCTCGAGAAGATTGAAAGTTTTCTCTCATATTGTATGCATCTGTTCTTACATGTGGCTTCTCTAGACTAGCAGTGGAAGTAGATTGAATCCAGTTGCAATGGATATATTCATTACAATTTTTGCTTGTTATCGAGGAAAGGAGATTAGGAGATGGAGGTCTGAAACCCAAGATTTTTTCAAGGCCATCATCTTTCTCAGGGGGTAATAGACATGGATTGTCATGGCTGGATTCTTGCAACTGACTAAGAGAATTACATGGATTCTTTATCTCTGAAACCGTCAAATCAAACATATGAACATTAAAGTTTGATTTTCCTTCATATATGAAGACCAAGAAATACCCAACACGAATGGAGTAGCATTCTACAAATTCATGCCAACCCTTGTGAAACCATAACTTGCCGTTAACTTTTTGCAGTTCCACTAGACAGATACGACCACAGGGAACAGTAAGTGTGGCAACGGAAGAAAGTTCATCTCCATATTTGTTGACAAACTTTTTTGGTATCTTCTGTTGGCATAAACAATCAAGTCACATTTCGAAACAAAGACACCATCTTTCAAGACAACCTAGGCGCTCTCTTTCAAGTCAAACAAAACATTGAATCCTCTTGTACAGTAAACAAGAGCAAACCACAGAAAATACCTTAAAAAGGAAAAAAGAACAAGAAATTAAGGCTAAAGAAAGACAAAGGAAAATGAAAAATAACACCATTCAAGGCCACATACAGAAGAATTAAGGAAAAGAAAGACCCATAAGGCAAACGATGATCCACAACTCAAACTAAATGTCAAAACAATCTGAAAAGAGTAGAGACATTAACAGTAAGCTAATTTCCAACTCTTTCTTCAACCTTGCCTGGTTAACAAATTTGAAAATTTTCAACTCCCATGAGGATAGAAAATCATCAAGCAAAATTTGCAATAAGAAGAAAAAAAGGATAATAAAAAAGTCGTCGTCGGTAATCAAAGCTGGATTCTAGCTGAAAAACTACAACTCCTGCAATTTTCTCAAAAGCCAAACAGATTTCTACATTTTGAGTACTTAAATAGGAGCTAAATACTATAATAACACAAGAACTCTTCTCTTCATTTTCTCTGTAACCAAACAAGCAAACAGAGCAAGAAAGTAAATTAAAGTTTACC
>Ga0325401_1000028_pt1 | contig 85074 bp, 76 predicted proteins | sample PopdelMetagenome_FD_205666 | JGI IMG/M metagenome (GOLD analysis project Ga0325401, IMG submission 205666) | Populus deltoides microbial communities from Bellville, Georgia, United States - Xylem-PdKOR-R2 | ecosystem: Host-associated > Plants > Phyllosphere > Stem > Wood/Secondary xylem | place...
GTCGCGGTGGCCAGGGCGCACGGGCTGGTCACCCTCCTCGACAACACCTGGGCGACCCCGCTGCTGTTCCCGGCGATCGGCCATGGCATCGACCTGTCGATCCTCGCCTGCACGAAATACGTCGTCGGCCATTCGGACGTCATGCTCGGCTCGGTCACCGCGAACGCCGCCCACTGGCCGCGCTTGCGCGACACCAGCCTCCAGCTGGGGCAGGTCGTCAGCCCCGACGACGCCTGGCTCGGCAGCCGCGGCCTGCGCACCATGGCCGTCCGCCTGAAGCATCAGGAGCGCAGCGCGCTGGCGATCGCGCAATGGCTCGAAACCCGGCCGGAGGTCGCACGGGTCCTCCACCCCGCCCTTCCTTCGTGCCCCGGCCACGACCTGTGGCGGCGCGACTTCAGGGGCGCATCCGGGCTGTTCTCGATCGTGCTCGACCGCGGCGACGAGGCCGCCCGCGCCGCGCTGATCGACGGGCTGGACCTGTTCGGCATCGGCTACAGCTGGGGCGGCTTCGAAAGCCTCGCGATTCCCGTCGACCCGCTCCGCCACCGCACTGCCACCGCGCCCGCCTTCGCCGGCCCGCTGGTCCGCCTCCAGATCGGGCTGGAGGACCCCGACGATCTCATCGCCGACCTCGCCGCCGGCCTCGACCGCTTCCGCGCCATCCGCGGCTAAGCCATCGCAGATGGCTCTTGTGCAGCGCACCGACGAATGGCATCAAAGTCGAGCCCGGGCGGAGATCGCACGGCGGCCTCAAGGCCGCGACAGATACGACCCGATCGGGCTTGCAGGCGGGGACATCGACCTTTTCGAAAGGCAAACGATGCGCTTCACCACCCTTCTCGGCAGCGGGCTCGCGCTCGCCGTCACCACCCCTGCCTTCGCGCAGGACACCGCCCCGCCCGAGCCGATCACCGTCTCCGGCGCCGCCACCATCGCCTCCGACTATCGCTTCCGCGGCGTGTCGCAGTCGGACAAGGAGATGGCGGTCCAGGCCGGCCTGACGATCGCGCACGAAAGCGGCCTCTACGTCGGCACCTGGGCCTCGAACCTCGCCGGCTGGGGCACCTTCGGAGGTGCCAACATGGAACTCGACCTGATCGGCGGGTTCAAAACCCCGATCGGCAACGGCGGCACGCTTGATGTCGGCCTGACCTGGTACATGTATCCCGGCGGCGCGGACAAGACCGACTTCGCCGAACCCTATGCCAAGCTGTCGGGCACGATCGGCCCGCTCAGCGCCACCGCCGGCGTCGCCTATGCCCCCAAGCAGCAGGCGCTCGGCCGCTATTATTTCAACGGCACCTCCGCGGCGCTGGGCGTCTATGACGACGAGGGCGACAAGGAGGACAATCTGTACCTCTGGGGCGACTTCGCCGCCGGGGTGCCCAGCACGCCGTTCACTGCCAAGGCGCATATCGGCTATTCGGACGGCAATCCCGGCCTCGGCCCCAACGCCACCTCGGTCGCGCCGACCGGCACCTACTGGGACTGGTCGCTGGGTGCGGAAGCGACCTACAAGGGGCTGACGATCAACGTCAGCTATGTCGACACCGACATCTCGAACCGCGACGCCGCCTATCTCCGCCCCAGCTTCTCGACGGGGCAGGACGGTACCGGCAACATCGCCAACGGGGCGATCATCGCCTCGGTCACCGCGGCGTTCTGAGTCTCACCTCCTCCCTCTTCCACCGGGAGAGGGAAGGGGCCCGTTGCCGCAGGCAGTGGGAAGGGTGAGAGCGACCTCGGCAGCAAGAGCCCGCCCCCGCCCGCGATCTCAGCGCGGGGTCGCCGCCCGCGCGTCCTGCCCGTCGCCCTCGGGCGCGGCAACGATGTCGCGGGTGGTCGCGCCCTTGTCGACGACGTTGGTCTGCGGATCGCCCACCGAGGAACGGATGCCCGGATCGGCCGCGTCCGCCCCCGCCTGGCCCAGCGCCGCACGCTCGCCCGCGCTCCGCGCCTGGTTGCCCCCGAACAGCGCCTCCAGCGTCTGCTGGTTCGCCGCCGCGCCTTGGACCGGGGCCGCACCCGGCTGCGGCGGGACCAGCGCGAAGTCGGGTGGAATGACCAGCGGCGCCTGGCGCGCAACCGCGAACTCGTCGGGCCGCGCCCGGTCATAGCCGCTGCGCGCACAGGCGGACAGCGACACGACGCAGGCGACGCCCGCGGCCAGAGCGACGATCTTACGCATGGGTATTCTCCACAGGGGCGCTCTTCTCGCGCGACAGCAGCGCCCGGACGATCAGGATCACGACACCTATCGTAATCGCCGCGTCCGCGACATTGAAGATCAAAAACGGCCGCCACTCGCCCAGATGCAGGTCGGCGAAATCGACCACATAGCCAAAGCGCACCCGGTCGAGGATGTTGCCCACCGCCCCACCCAGCACCAGCCCTAGCGCCGCCTGGTCGGTCCGGTTCGCCTCGCGGAACAGCCACACCAGCACGCCCGCCGCGATCGCCCCCGTCATCGCCACCAGCGCCCAGCGCTGCAGGTCGCCGCTCGCGCGCAACAGCCCCAGCGACACGCCGTGATTGGCGACGAAGCGCAGGTCGAAGAACGACGTCACCGTCCGTTCGGCGGTCATCGCGTCCAGCCCGAGCACGTCGGTGACGAGGTACTTGGTCAGCTGGTCGACCACGAACAGCACCGCCGCCACCGCCAGTCCCACCACCGGCAGCTTACGCATCGACCACCTCCGCACAGCGCCCGCACAGCTCGCCGTCCGCCCCCACGTCGGGCAGATGCCGCCAGCAGCGCCCGCACTTCAACCGCTCGGTGCGCGCCACCGCCAGCTCGCCGTCCTCGACCGAAGCGACGATGAAGGTCTCCGCCAACAGCTCGGCGTTCAGCGGCATCGCCGGCACCCGCACCTCCGCCTCCAGGCTCGACCGCACCGTCTTGGCCCGGCGCAACGGCTCGATCGCCTCCGTCACCGCCTCGCGCAGGGACCGCACCTCCGCCCACCGCGTCGACAGCTGGTCGTCGCCGGGCAGCGCCGGCAGCTCGGGCCATTCGAGCAGGTGCACCGACCCGTCCTCGGATGGATAGCGCGCCTGCCACACCTCCTCGGCGGTAAAGCACAGCACCGGCGCCGCGTAGCGCACCAGCGCATGGAACAGCATGTCCAGCACCGTCCGGTACGCCCGCCGCCTCGGGTCGGCGGCACCGTCGCAGTACAGCGAATCCTTGCGAATATCGAAGAAGAACGCCGACAGGTCGTCCGCCGCGAAATCGGTCAGCGCGCGGATATAGCGGTTGAACTCATACGCCTCCGCCGCCGCACGCAGCTCGAGGTCGAGCGCCCCCAGCCGCGCCAGCACGTACCGCTCCAATTCGGGCATGTCGCCGACGGCGACCTGCTCGTCCTCCCCAAACCCGTCCAGCGCGCCGAGCAGATAGCGGAAGGTGTTGCGCAGCTTGCGATACGCGTCCGACGCGGTCGCGAGCACCTCCTTGCCGATCCGCACGTCCTCGAAATAGTCGGTGGAGGCGACCCACATCCGCAGGATGTCCGCACCCGACTCGCCGATGATCTTCAGCGGATCGACGACGTTGCCGATCGACTTGGACATCTTGCGCCCCTTGTCGTCGAGCGCGAAGCCGTGGGTCAGCACCGCATCGTACGGCGCCCGCCCGCGCGTGCCGCAGCTTTCCAGCAGCGACGACTGGAACCACCCGCGATGCTGGTCCGACCCTTCGACATACAGGTTCGCACGCACGCCCGCGCCATAGCGCGCCTCGATCACGAAGGCATGTGTCGAGCCGCTGTCGAACCACACGTCGAGAATGTCGTTCTGCGGCTCCCAGTCGACGAGCGCATACTCGGCCCCGAGCAGCGCCGCATGATCCGCGGTGAACCACGCATCCGCCCCGCCCTCGCGAAACGCCTCGACGATCCGCGCATTGACCGCCGGATCGTCCAGATACGCCCCCGTCGCGCGGTTGACATACAGCGCGATCGGCACCCCCCACGCCCGCTGGCGGCTGATGACCCAGTCGGGTCGCCCCTCCACCATCGCGGTAATCCGGTTCCGTGCCCGCTCCGGCACCCAAGCCGTACGCTGGATCGCATCGAGCGCGGTTTCGCGGAGTGTCGCACCGTTCGACCCAGCCACATCTGTCATCCCAGCGAAGGCTGGGATCGCCCGCGGCTCCTGCCCCGTGTTACCGCCAGAAACCCCAGCCTGCGCTGGGGTGACGGCTTCGGAACGGTCCATTGGGATGAACCACTGCGGCGTCGCCCGCTGGATCACCTTCGCCTTCGACCGCCACGAATGCGGATAGCTGTGCTTGAAGTCGTCCGACGCCGCCAGCAAGCCCCCCGCCGCACGCAGGTCCGAACAGATCGGCCCATCGGCGGCGACGAACTTCTTGTTGATGACGCTCCCCTGCCCGCCGAGCCACGCCCAGTCCGGCCGATAGAACCCCGCCCCGTCCACCGCGAACACCGGATCGATCCCGTACTGCTTGCACAGCAGGAAGTCGTCCTCACCATGATCCGGCGCCATGTGAACCAGCCCGGTGCCCGCATCGGTCGTGACGAACTCCCCCGGCAGCATCGGCCGCGGTTTGGCGAAAAAACCGCCGAGATGGTGCATCGGATGGCGGACAACGGCACCTTCCAGTTGTTGTCCTGTGAGAACCCTGTCCTGTTTGACAAACAAGGAAGGGTGCGTCTCGCCAGCTGCTTGCGCCACCCGTGCCCGGAAAGCCTGCAAAAGAGTGGATGCAATCAGAACACGCTTACCAAGTAAGTAGTCTAGCTCCGTGTCTCGCGTACGCCGTTCTAGATCGTTTCTGTCGTTGTCGACACCAACGCCTGTGACACGGACCAGCGTGTACTCGACCTCCGGCCCATACGCGACCGCCTGGTTCACCGGGATCGTCCACGGCGTCGTGGTCCAGATCACCGCATGCGCACCGACCAGCTCGGGCGCGTTCGGCGCCTCGACGATCTCGAACGCCACGTCGATTTGCGTCGACACGACGTCCTCATACTCGACCTCCGCCTCGGCCAGCGCGGTTTTCTCGACCGGCGACCACATCACCGGCTTGGCCCCGCGGTACAGCTGGCCACTCTCGGCGAACTTGAGCAGCTCGCCGACGATCGTCGCCTCGGCGTCATACTTCATCGTCAGGTACGGGTCGTCCCAGTCGCCCATCACCCCCAGCCGCTCGAACTGCGGCCGCTGCACCGCGACCCACTTTTCGGCATAGGCGCGGCACTCGGCGCGGAACTGCTCGACCGGCACCTGGTCCTTGTCGAGCTTCTTGGCGCGATACTGCTCCTCGACCTTCCACTCGATCGGCAGTCCGTGACAGTCCCAGCCGGGGACATAGGGCGCGTCCTTGCCCATCAAGGTCTGCGACCGGACGATGATGTCCTTCAACACCTTGTTCATGGCGTGACCCATGTGGATGTCGCCATTGGCATAGGGCGGGCCGTCATGCAGGATGAACCGCTCGCGCCCGCTGCGCTCACGCCGCAGCCGCTCGTACAGCCCGATCTGCGCCCAGCGCGCCAGGATCGCCGGCTCCTTGGCGGCCAGCCCCGCCTTCATAGGAAAGTCGGTCTGCGGCAGGAACACGGTGTCGCGCCAATCGCGCGGGGTCTTGGCGTCGGTCATGCTCGCGCGCTTAGGATGTCCCTCGCAGCCGCGCAATCGGCCTCCATCTGCGCCACCAGCGCGTCCAGCCCGTCGAACTTCGCCTCGGGCCGCAAATACGCCACCAAGTCCACCTCGATGAACTGCCCGTACAGGTCGCCGGACCAGTCGAAGAGATACGGCTCGAGCAGCTCCTTGGGCGGCGCGAACTGCGGCCTGATGCCTAGGTTCGCCACCCCGTCGAGCACCGTCCCGTCCGGCAATCGCCCCCGCACCGCATAGATGCCGTAGACGGGGCGCAGATATTTGCCCATGTCTAGGTTCGCGGTCGGATAGCCGATCGTCCGTCCCACCTTGTCGCCATGCTGCACCACACCCTCGACCGCGAACGGCCGGGTCAGCAGCCGCGCCGCATCCTGGGGCCGCCCCTCGCGCAGCGCGTCGCGGATGCGGCTCGACGACACCGGTTCCCCGTCCAGCGTCACCGGCGCGACCGCCTGCGCGGCAAAGCCCAGCCGCGCGCCCCACTCCGCCAAGACCGAGACGTTGCCGCCCTTTGCCCGGCCGAAGGTGAAGTCCTCCCCCGTCACCACACCGGCGACCTGCAACGCCCCCACCAGCCGCTCGCGCACGAACTCTTCCGCGCTCAACACCGCCAATCCCGCGTCGAACCCGAACACGACCATCGCATCCGCCCCTGCCGCGGCGAACAGCCGTTCGCGCTGGTCGAGCGTGGTCAGCCGGAACGGCGCCGCATGGGGTCGGAAATGCCGCACCGGATGCGGATCGAACGTCGCGACCAGCGCCGGCCGCCCCTCCGCCCGCGCCCGCGCCACCGCCGCCCCGACCACCGCCTGGTGCCCGAGGTGGAACCCGTCGAAATTGCCCAGCGCGACGATCCCGCCCGCCAGCTCCGGGGGCACCGCCGCGGCCCCATCCAGCCGCTGCATGGCCGCGCCTATACGGACCGCGCCGTCAGCGTACCAGCGTCACGAAGCTATAGGCGGGCACCTCGCCCGCCGCGGGATGATCCTCCCGCGCCACCTCGCGCCACCCCGCGAACGCCGGCACCACCGCGTCTCCCTCCGGCGCGGCATGCACTTCGGTCAGCTCGATCCGCTCGGCGCGATCGAGGAACAGCGCGAACACCTCCGCCCCGCCGATCACCGCCACCTCGCCCGGTCCCGCGATCGCCAGCACCTCGTCCGGCGAGTACGCCACCTCCGCCCCTTGCGCCCGCCATGCCCGGTCGCGCGTCAACACGATGTGCCGACGCCCCGGTAGCAGCGCGGGGAAGCTCGCGAAGGTCTTGCGCCCCATCACCATCGGCTTGCCCATGGTCGCCGCCTTGAACCGCTTCAGGTCGGCGGGCAGTCGCCACGGCAGCCCCCCGTCGCGCCCGATCACCCCGTTTACGGCACGGGCGAGATGGAACACGATCATACCGCCACCGGCGCCTTGATGTGCGGTTGCGCCTCGTAGCCGTGCAGCACGAAGTCCTCCAGCGCGTACCCGTCGATCGCCTCGGGCACCCGCACGATCTCCAACCGCGGCAGGGGCCCGGGCTCGCGCGCCAGCTGAGTCCGCGCCTGCTCCAGATGGTTGAGGTAAAGGTGGCAATCGCCCCCCGTCCAGATGAACTCGCCCACCGCCAACCCGCATTGCTGGGCGAGCATGTGGGTCAGCAGCGCGTAGGATGCGATGTTGAACGGCACCCCCAGAAAGATGTCCGCCGACCGCTGGTACAGCTGCAACGACAGCCGCCCGTTCGCGACATGGGTCTGGAACAGGCAATGGCATGGGGAGAGCGCCATCGCGTGCAGCTCGCCCGGGTTCCAGGCGGTAACGATCTGCCGCCGCGAATGGGGCGACGCGCGGACCGTGCGGATCAGCTCGGCGATCTGGTCGATGTGCCGCCCATCCGCCGCCACCCAGTCGCGCCACTGCTTGCCGTAGACGGGGCCAAGATCGCCCGCCTCATCGGCCCATTCGTCCCAGATCGAGACGCGCCGCTCCTGCAACCAGCGCACGTTGGTGTCGCCGTTCAGGAACCACAGCAACTCCAGAATGATCGAGCGCAAGTGCAGCTTCTTGGTGGTCAGCAGGGGAAAGCCCTCCGCCAGGTCGAAGCGCATCTGCGCCCCGAACACCGACAGCGTCCCCGTCCCCGTCCGATCCTCCTGCCGCGCGCCCGTGTGGAGCACCCGCGCCATCAGCTCGAGATACTGGCGCATCAGCGGTTCGGGTGCGCAGTGGGTGCGGCGACCGGCGTGGCGGGCATCATCCGGCACGGCCGGATTGCCTCGGGCGCCGGCGCAGCTCCCTCGACGCGGTACGTGGCCAGATACCCCCCCGCAGACGGCATCGCCTCGCGCCCGACCGGGACGTAGCCGACGCTGCGGAACTCGCAGTCGAGCAGCTCGGGCGGGGTGCCGTGGTTCTGGGTCGGGCGGTCCGCATCCACCACCACCACCAGTCCACCGGGCTTTAGCGAGGGGCGCATCCTCCACAGGAACTCGTACGGCTTCTCGATCTCGTGGTACATGTGGACCATCAGGATGCGGTCGAAGCTGTTGGCGGGCAGCTTGGGATCGGCCGGTGCGCCCAGCCGGACGCTGACCTTGTCCAGCCGCTCGCGCGCGACGCGTTCGGCCAGCGCCTCGATCGTCGGGGCCATGATGTCCTCGGCCAGCACCCGGCCCTCGCGCCCGACCCGCTGGGCGAGGCGGATGGTATAGTACCCCTCGCCCGCACCGATATCCGCGACCGTCATCCCCGGCGCGATCCGCGCGCGATCCATCACCCGCTCCGCCTCGCGCAGCCGGTCGCGCACGTCCTCGTCCGACCAGCGCGCCGACACGATGCTCGCCACCGGCCGGTCCGCGGCCGGGAAGCGCGGCGCATCCGGCTCGTGCCGAATCAGCGGCTTGGACCCGTCGCAGGCCCCCGCGACCAGCAGCAGGAGGAGGGGAAGCGCGCGTCGCACCTTAGTCCACGTCCTCCACCTGCCCGACCTCGCCCGTCACCCGCTGCGACAGCGCCGCCGCCATGAACGGGTCGAGCTCGCCGTCGAGCACGTCCCCCGGCGAGGTCGAGGTCACCCCCGTCCGCAGGTCCTTCACCAGCTGGTAGGGCTGAAGCACATACGATCGGATCTGGTGCCCCCAGCCGATATCGGTCTTGGCTGCGTTCTCGGCATTGGCGGCCTGCTCGCGGATCGCCAGCTCGCGTTCGTACAGCCGCGCGCGCAGCTGGTTGTACGCCTCCGCCTTATTCTTGTGCTGCGACCGCTGGTTCTGGCACTGCACCACGATCCCGGTCGGGATATGGGTGATCCGCACCGCCGAATCGGTGGTATTGATGTGCTGCCCGCCCGCGCCCGACGCGCGATAGGTGTCGATGCGCAGGTCGCTTTCGTTGTACTCGACCTCGATATTCTCGTCGATCACCGGGTACACCCATACCGACGAGAAGCTGGTGTGCCGCCGCGCCGCCGAGTCATACGGGCTGATCCGCACCAGCCGGTGCACCCCCGACTCGGTCTTGGCATAGCCGTAGGCGTTCTCGCCCTTGACCAGCAGCGTCGCTGACTTGATCCCCGCCTGCTCGCCCGAATGATGGTCGACCAGCTCGACCTTGTACCCGTGCCGCTCGGCCCAGCGGGTATACATCCGCTGGAGCATCTCGGCCCAGTCCTGGCTTTCGGTCCCGCCGGCGCCCGCGTTGATCTCCAGATAGGTGTCGTTGCCATCCGCCTCGCCGTTGAGCAGCGCCTTGACCTTGTCCGCATCCGCGCGGGTCGCCAGCTCGGCGAGCGCGGCGGTGCCCTCGTCGGCCAGTTCGGCGTCACCCTCGGTGTCCGCCAGCTCGATCAGCTCCACGGTGCCGGTCAGCTCGCTCTCGATCGCCCGCGTCGCGGTGATCGCCTCGTCCAGCCGCCGCCGCTCGCGCATTACCTCCTGCGCGGCCTTGGCGTCGTTCCACAGGGTCGGGTCCTCGACCCGCGCATTCAGCTCGTCGAGCCGCCTCAGCGCCCTGTCCCAGTCGAGCGACTGGCGAAGCAGCGCGAGCGCGGCGTTGATCGTATCCACATGGGCCTGCGCTTCGGCGCGCATCGGTAAACCTTTCCGTACATCGTCACCCCGGCCTTGCGCCGGGGTCCCGCTTCTTCAACGCCGGCGGGAACAGCGGGGCCCCGGCGCAAGGCCGGGGTGACGAGATGAGGTTCGGGACCTAGTAAATCCCCCCCTCCCTTTGCAAGAAGTCGCTGTCCCGCGGTCGCTCCGCCGCGCGGGCAGAGGCCGCCGCGACCGGAGCCGCCGCCCGCCGCGCCGCTCGCCGCGGCTCGGACTCGGGCTTGAACGCTTCCCAGATGATCGCGCTCTTGGGATCGGCGCTGGGCCAGCCGCCATAGACCGGCCGCCCGCTCATCCGGTCGATCCGCACCATCCGGATGCCCGCCGGCGCGCGGAAGGGCAGCTTGTCGAGCCCGTCATACGCCTCCGCCGCGAACTGCTTGAAGATCGGCGCCGCCACCGTGCCCCCCTCCGCCGCGCCCAGCCTGCGCGGGGTGTCATAGCCCAGGTACAGCCCGCCGATGAACTGCGGCGTCCCGCCGACGAACCAGACGTCGGTCGGGCCCGTGGTGGTTCCCGTCTTGCCGAACATCGGTCGGTCGAGGTCGCGCAGGGTCGTCGCGGTGCCGCGCTGGATCACCCCTTCGGTGATGTGGACCATCTGGTATGCGGTCAGCGGATCGATCACCTGCCGCATCCGGACCGGCGGGCGTGGCATCGGCTTGCCGTCATAGCGCGGCATGTTGCACCGATCGCATGGCCGCCACTTCTCGGGCCAGATCACCTGGCCGTGCCGGTCCTGGACGAAGTCGATCAGCGTCGGTTCGCCCCCCCGCCCCTGGTTGGCGAGCGTCGCATAGGCGTTGACCATCTGCATGACGGTGGTCTCCCCCGCCCCCAGCGAATAGGCGAGGTACGGCGGAAACGTCCCCAGCCCCATCCGCTTCATCACGTCCACCACCCGCGGCATCCCCACCTGCGCGGCGGTGCGCACGGTCATCAGGTTGCGCGACTGTTCGATCCCCCAGCGCATCGTCCGGGGCCCCGCCGAGCGCATGTTGGCGAAGTTCCTGAAGCACTTGCGCCCCAGTCTTGCGCCCTGGTCGACACAGAACGGGCCGTCGACGATGATCGACGCCGGCGTCATCCCGTTCTCCAGCGCCGCGGAGTAGACGATCGGCTTGATCGTCGATCCCGGCTGCCGCTCGGCCTGGGTCGCGCGGTTGAAGTCGGACAGGCGATTGCTGAACCCGCCCTGCATCGCCAGCACGCGCCCGGTGGCGGGCTCCTCGACCACAAACCCGCCCGACACCCGCGGCACCGATCGCAACGCGAAATCCCCAGGAGTCCCCGCCGGCGCCACCGCCAGCACGTCGCCTTCCCTGATGCGCCCGAACGAGGGCGTGCCCGTCCCCCGCGCCGGGATCTGCGCCGCCCAGCGCGGCAGGCTCGCGGTGCGCCCGTCCGCGAACCCGATGGTCCACGCGTTGCCGTCGCGCTCGATCGCAATCGCCACCCGCCAGTCGCGGAAGTCGAGCGCCATGTTGGTGTTGAGCAGCGCCTGCTGCCATCCTTCGCCGATGTCCTTGTGCGCCAGCGCCCCCGACCAGCCGCGCCCGGACTCGTACCGCATCAGCCCGTCGCGCAGCGCCTCCTGCGCCATGCCCTGCAACCGCGTGTCGAGCGAGGTCCTGACCCACAACCCGCCCTGATAGATGCCGAACGGCCCGTCGCGCGCGGTCTCGCCGTACCGCGCCTTGAGCTGCCGGCGCACCTCCTCGGTGAAGTACCCGCCCTGCGTCTCGAACTTGGGCGTCCGGCGCAGGATGGTGCCGAGCGGCTCGGCACGCGCGTCGGCATATTGCCGCTGGCCGATGAACCCGTTCCGGAGCATCTCGCCCAGCACCCAGTCGCGCCGCTCGATCGCCCGCTCGGGAAAGCGGCGCGGGTCGTAGTTCGCCGGCCCCTTGGGGAGGATCGCCAGATAGGCCACCTGCCCCAGCGTCAGCTCGGGCAGTTCCTTGTCGAAATAGGCATGACTCGCCGCCTCCACCCCGAACGCGTTGCGCCCAAGCGGGATGGTGTTGAGGTACAGCTCCAGGATCTGCGGCTTGGTCAGCGTCTCCTCGATCCGGAACGCGAGGATCGCCTCACGGATCTTGCGCGCGGCCGAATATTCGTTTCCGATCAACAGGTTCTTGGCGACTTGTTGAGTGATGGTCGAACCGCCCCGTGCCCGCCGCCCGGTGCCCAGCTTCTGAGCGTAATCGAGCACCGCGCCCGCCAGCCCGGGGAAGTCGACCCCGTGATGCTCGAAGAACGTCCGGTCCTCCGCCGCCAGGAACGCGCGCACCAGCATCGGCGGGTATTCGGGGTAGGACAGCTCGACCCGCCGCTCGCGGGCATAGGACTGGATCGGCACCCCGTCCGCCCCCCGGACGTTGGTCGGCAGCGGCGGCTCATACGCCTTCAACTGGTCGACCGATGGCAGGTCGCGTGCGAAGATCGCCCAAAATGCCGCCACCGCGATCGCGAACAGCAGCAGCAGGATCGCCAGTGCCTTGACCCAGCGCCGCCGCCACAGGCGGGCGACACGGCCGGGATCGCGCGGGGGTGATGGGGATGCGGACGCCATGGTCCACCCGCGCCTAGCAGCTAAAACGGCGAATGGCACGGGGAACACGCCGCACCCGGAACGGGGCGGCTATGCACCCGATCCGGGGCCCTTACCTCTCCTTTACCGGCACGCGCGAGCGTCCGGCGGCATCGATCCCAGCGCACGAGCCGCCCATGCTGCACCTCCGCCTGTTCCATCTCGCCGCCCTCGGCATCGCCGCCTGCGCCAGCCCTGCCGCGGCCTGCACCCTGGCACCGGACGTCACCGCCACCGCCGGGCCCTTCTCGCCCGCCGCCGTCAAGGCATCGGCGGTTCCGGCGCAGCAGGTCCGCGGCGGCCTGTGGTGCGATCCGGCGGTGCTGGTGCTGCTCAGCGGCAACAGCGTCCGCGCCACGCTGCGTAGCGTCAACGGCCTGCGGCTGATCCGCACGGGCGGCGGCAGCATCGGCTACACCGCCTCCGCCGATCCCGCGGGCACGGTCCGCTTCGCCCAGGGGGGAACGGTGGACTACATGCAGAACAACCTCCTCAACGTGCTCGGGCTGCTCGGTGCCGGCGGCGCGGAGATGCCCTTCTTCATCCGCCCCGCTGCCGCCACCCTGCCCGGGGAGGGCACCTACACCGACCGGGTCACGATCGACTGGACCTGGTATCTGTGCACCAAGGGGGTCAACCTCGCCGGCGTGTGCCTCGGCATCGAGGACAAAGGCACGAACAGGCGGGTGACGGCCGACATCACCCTCACCGTGGCGGCACGCAGCGTGACGGTGACGGTCACCTCCGCCATCGTCTGGGACCCGACCAACGAGGGTCGCAATCCCCGCGACCTGCCCGGCAGCCGCCGCCGCGTCGCGCTGGGGGTCGCCAATCCCGACATCGTGGCGCTCGACGCGGGCACGCTGGAGCTGGTCGTGCCCACCCCGCTCGGCGCGGCGGTCGCGCTCGACGGGGACAAGGTGACCGCGGGCGCCGCGATCCGCCTCGCCGAGGGCACGCCCGCCTCGGGCGTCGCCTTCACCTATGCCGGGCCCGCGAGCACCACCGACGACGTCGACTTCTCGGCGGACACGGGCAAGACGTGGACCTTCACGCCCGCCGCCGGCGACCCCGCGTCCGAAGCGCGGATCACCCACATCCGCCTCCGCCCCCGCAACGCCATGGCGGCCCAGTCCGGCTTCTCCGTCTCGATCCCCTACGGCACCCGCTAAACGCTGTCCTACATCGCCGCTTTGTGAAAGGACTGACCCCCGCGCCCAACTGCCGCGAAAGGACAGGCCGATGCAGACGCTGGAACATGTGCGACCCCATGACCTTTGCTGACCTTCCGGACCGGCCGTCGCGAAGACAGGCCCGACCCCGTGACCTTCGCTGACCTTCCGCCCCGCCGGTTGCGAATCACCCCGCAAGCGCCGAACAGCCGCCGATGCCGACCGACGCCCCCTCGCCCCGCCGGCGCCTGACGCCCGAGGCGGCCCGGGAGGTCGCGCTCGACGCCGCCCGCGCGCTGCTGCTCGCCGACGGACCGCAGGCAGTGACGCTGAAGGCGGTGGCTGCACGGATCGGCCGCACCCACGCCAACCTCCTCCACCATTTCGGCTCGGCCGGCGGGCTCCAGGCTGCATTGGCAGAGCGCATGGCGGCCGGCATCGTCGCCGAGATCCGCGCCGCCGTGCTCGCCGCCCGCCGCGGCGAGCAGGACCCGGCGGAGATCGTCCGCCTGACCTTCGACGCGTTCGACCGCGGCGGCGCCGGCGCGCTCGCCAGCTGGGCGATCCTGACCGGCAATCACGACGCGTTGGGTCCCGTCCTGTCCGCGATCCACGCGCTGGTCGACGAGCTTTCCGGCGAACAGGGCCTGTCCGCGCGGCCGGTGGCGGAAGAGACCCTGCAACTCGTCCTCGCCGCGCTGGGCGATGCCCTGCTCGGCGCCCCCATGGCCCGCGCCCTCGGCCTGCCCCGCGACACCGCGCGAAGGCTCGCGGCGGAGGGGTTGAAGCGGGGATAGCCACCTCCCGTCACCCCCGCCCCTACCGTCACCCCCGCGAAGGCGGGGGTCCCGCTTCTTCTCCCGTCACCCCCGCGAAGGCGGAAGCCCATCTCCAACCGTCGCCCCACACAGGCGCGTCGTGGCAAAGCCACGCCGTCAGTCCTCGCCAGGGCGAGGCTGGCCGGACGCAGCGCTGGGTCGCTTTAGCTCCGCTAAACCGCTAGGCGCTGCGCCATGCACTTCCTAGACCAGGCCAAGATCTTCGTCCGCTCCGGCGCGGGCGGCCCCGGCGCCGTCAGCTTCCGCCGCGAGAAGTTCATCGAATACGGCGGCCCCGACGGCGGCAACGGCGGCAAGGGCGGGGACATCGTGTTCGAGGCGGTGGCCGGGCTCAACACCCTGATCGACTTCCGCTACACCCAGCATTTCCGCGCGCCTCGCGGCCATGGCGGCTCCGGCTCAAACCGCACCGGCGCGGGCGGCGACGACCTGCTGATCCGCGTTCCCATCGGCACCCAGATCCTGTCGGAGGACAAGGAGGACGTCCTCGCCGACTTCACCGCCGTCGGCCAACGCGAGGTGTTCCTGCGCGGCGGCGACGGCGGCCGCGGCAACGCCAGCTATAAGACCTCCACCAACCGCGCCCCCCGCCAGCACGGCACCGGCTGGCCGTACGAGGAGGCATGGGTCTGGCTCCGGTTGAAGCTGCTCGCCGACGCCGGCCTCGTCGGTTTGCCCAATGCGGGCAAGTCCACCTTCATCAACGCGGTCACCAACGCCCAGGCCAAGGTCGGCGAATACGCCTTCACCACCACCCGCCCCCAGCTCGGCGTCGTCCGCCACCATGCCCGCGAGTTCGTCGTCGCCGACATTCCCGGCCTGATCGAGGGCGCGGCCGAGGGCGCCGGCATCGGCGACCGCTTCCTGGGGCATATCGAGCGCTGCCGCGTCCTCCTCCACCTCGTCGACGCCAACACCGACGACGTCGCCGAGGCGTACCGCGTCGTCCGCGACGAACTCGAAGCATATGGCGCCGGCCTTTCCGACAAGCCGCAGGTGGTCGCGCTCAACAAGATCGACACCCTCGACGACGAGCTGATCGCCGCCCTCTCCGCCGAGCTGGAAGAAGCGAGCGGCGGCCCCGTCATCCCGCTGTCGGGCGCGGCCGGTACCGGCGTCGACTGGGTCCTCGACCGCCTGCTCGAAGCGATCGGCCCCGCTCCGGATGCGCCCGTCGCCGACGACGGTGAGGAGGACCCGGTCGAATGGTCGCCGCTCCGCTGATGCTCACGCCGCCTTGGCGAGCGGGGCCAGCTCCACCGCCACCGGCTGGACCAGTGGGGTGACGCTCGCCGACGGCTTGAGATCGCGGATCGCGACGCGCGCGATCAGCACCACCAGCGCCAGCGCCGCATAGAGCACCAGCACCGCCTGCCAGTTCCAGATCAGCCCCACCGACAGCGCGATGCGCAGCCACAGCGGGTCGAACCCGACATCCTCCCCCAGCGCGGCGCACACGCCGAACATGTTGCGCCACTCGCGGGTCGGGTTGGGCTGGTCGGTCATGACGGAACTCCTTGGCTGTTGCCCACCGCTCAGCAACCGCCATGCCAATCGCGCCAACCTCTTGTCATCACTTCAGCCGCAGACGCTGACTCCGCGCGGCGTGGCGGATCGCACCACGATCTGGCGCGCGCCACCACCCGCCCGCACCATCTGGCGTCGGGACGGCGATCGGTTAAAGCCGGGCCATGATCTTCCCGCCGCCCTCCTGCCCGCGCCTCGTCGTCAAGGTCGGCTCGGCCTTGCTGGTCGACCCGGCCGGGGCGATCCGCGCCGGGTGGCTCGCCGGGCTGGTCGCCGACCTCTCCGAGCGGGTCCGCGCCGGCCAGCAGGTCGCGGTGGTGTCGTCCGGGGCGATCGCGCTCGGCGCCCGCCGGCTGGGGCTCGCCAGGGGCGGTCGCGCCAGCCTGGAGGATGCGCAGGCCGCCGCCGCCACCGGCCAGATCGCGCTCGCCGGCGCCTGGGCGGAGCTGCTGGGCGCACAGGGGCTGACCGCCGCGCAGATGCTCGTCACCCTCGGCGACCTCGAGGATCGACGCCGCTACCTCAACGCGTCGGCCACCCTCGCCCGGCTGCTCGCGCTGGGGGGGGTGCCGATCATCAACGAGAACGACAGCGTCGCCACCGCCGAGATCCGCTTCGGCGACAACGACCGCCTCGCCGCCCGGGTCGCGCAGGCGGCGGGCGCGTCGGCGGTGGTCCTGCTGTCGGACGTGGACGGGCTCTACGACGCCGATCCGCACGCCCATCGTCACGCCAGCCACATCCCCCGCGTCGAGGCGATCGACGCCGTCGCCGCGCTGGCGGGCGCGGGCTCCGCGTCCGGCATGGGCTCAGGCGGCATGGCGTCCAAGGTCGCCGCGGCGCGCATCGCCACCGCCGCCGGCGCGCACCTCGCAATTCTCAGCGGCCGGGTCGAACGCCCGCTCTCGGGCGACCACCGCCACACCCTGTTCGTCGCCGAGCGCACCGCGCCTGCGCGCAAGGCGTGGCTCGCCGGCGGGCTGACCGCACGCGGCTGCATCCATGTCGACGCCGGCGCCGCCCGCGCGCTGGCCGAGGGCGCCAGCCTGCTCGCCGCCGGCGCCACCCGGATCGAGGGCGATTTCGCCCGCGGCGACCTCGTGACGATCGCCGGCCCCGATCGCATGATCGCCCGCGGCCTGTCCGAATACGACGCCGCCGACGCCGCCCGGCTGGTCGGTCGTCGATCGGACGAGCACGCCGCGATCCTCGGCCACGCCCCCCGCGCCGCGCTGGTCCACCGCAACCACCTGGCTCTGCTGTGATCGTCGCGCTGACCGGCGCGACCGGCTTCGTCGGCGGCGCGACCCTCACCCGCCTGCTCGCCGCCGGACACAGCGTCCGCGCGCTCACCCGCCGCCCGCAGCCCCCTCGCGAGGGCGTCACCTGGGTTGAAGGCGACCTTGCCCGTCCCGGCACGCTGGCGCAAGGCGCGGCGGCGATGGTCCACGTCGCCGGCGTCGTCAACGCCCCCGACCGCGCCGGCTTCCAGCAGGGCAACGTCGAGGGCACCGCCGCCATCCTCGCCGCCGCCCGCGCCGCCGGCGTACCCCGGATCGTCCACGTCTCCTCGCTCTCCGCCCGCGAGCCGCAGCTGTCGCTCTACGGCTCGTCCAAGCGCGAATCCGAGCGCCTCGTCGAAGCCAGCGGCCTCGACTGGAGCATCGTGCGCCCCGCCGCGGTCTACGGCCCCGGCGATCTCGAGATGCGCGACCTGTTCCGCGCCGCCGCTTGGGGCCTCGCCTTCCTGCCCCCGAGCGGCACGATGGGTGCGGTCCATGTCGACGACCTTGCCCGCCTGCTCGTCACCCTCGCCGAGCGCGGCAGCCCCCGCGCGCTCTACGAGGTCGACGACGGCCACGCCTGGACCCACGCCGCCTTCGCCCGCGCGATCGGCGCCGCAGTCGGTCGCCGGGTGCTGCCCATCTCCCTTCCCCCCGCCGCGCTGCGTCTCGCCGCCCGCCTCGACCGCCGCCTGCGCGGGCCGGGCGCGAAGCTCACCCCCGACCGGGTCGGCTACATCCTCCACCCCGACTGGGTTGCCGACCCGGCGCGGCGCGTGCCCGCCGCCCTCTGGCAGCCGGCGATCCCGACCCCTCGAGGGCTCGCCGACACCGCCCGGTGGTATCGCGCCAACGGACTGCTATAGCCGCCGCAACCCCGCCGCATTTCGGCGCGAAGGATTTCCCGATGACAGACCCCAGACTCGATCGTAGCCAGATCCTCGACACCGTCACCGCCCAGATCGAACCCTTCAACAAGAAGGGCGTCGCGCTCACCGAGGCGACCACCTTCCAGGGCGATCTCGAATGGGACAGCCTGACGGTGATGGACTTCGTCGCCGCGATCGAGGACGAGTTCGACATCGTCATCACCATGAACATGCAGGCCGAGATCGAGACGGTCGGCCAGCTCGTCGACGCGGTCGCCAAGCTCAAGGGCGACCAGTGACCGAGACCGGCCTCCAGCCCGAGACGCTCGACTTCGACCCGCCCCCCGTCGCGCCCGAGCACGACCTCATGTCCAAGTTCGACCGGCTGATCGGCGAACGCCGCGCGCTGATCGACAGCGGCGTCACCGACCCGTTCGGGATCGTCATGGACGAGGTCCGCTCGCCGACCGAGGCGGTCATCAAGGGTCGCGAGACGATCCTGCTGGGCACCTACAACTACATGGGGATGACCTTCGACCCCGACGTCATCGCCGCCGGCCATGCCGCGCTCGACGCGTTCGGCTCGGGCACCAACGGGTCGCGGATGCTAAACGGCACCTTCCACGACCACATGGAGGTCGAACAGGCGCTGCGCGACTTCTACGGCGTATCCGGCGCGATCGTCTTCTCGACCGGCTACATGGCCAATCTCGGCATGATCTCGACGCTGGTCGGCAAGGGCGAGTACGTCATCCTCGACGCCGACAGCCACGCCTCGATTTACGACGGCTGCAAGCAGGGCGTCGCCGAGATCGTCCGCTTCCGCCACAACTCGGTCGAGGACCTCGATCGCCGGCTGGGCCGCCTGCCAAAGGAAGCCGGCAAGCTGGTGGTGCTCGAAGGCGTTTACTCGATGCTGGGCGACATCGCCCCGCTCGCCGAGATGGTCGCGGTGGCGAAGAAGCACGGCTGCATGGTACTGTCCGACGAGGCGCACTCGATGGGCTTCTTCGGTCCCAACGGCCGCGGCGTCTACGAGGCGCAGGGGCTCGAGGGACAGGTCGACTTCGTGGTCGGCACCTTCTCCAAGTCAGTCGGCACCGTGGGCGGCTTCTGCATCTCGAACCATCCCAAGTTCGAGGCGATTCGCCTCGCCTGCCGCGCGTACATCTTCACCGCATCGCTTCCCCCGTCGGTGGTCGCGACCGCCGCCGCCTCGATCCGCAAGCTCGCGACCGCGACCGACAAGCGCGAGCGTCTCTGGGCCAACGCCCGCCGGCTCCATGGCGGGCTCAAGGCGATGGGATACCGGCTCGGCACCGAAGCCCCCGACAGCGCCATTGTCGCGATCATCCTCGACGATCAGGAGCAGGCGGTGACCCTGTGGCAGGCGCTCCTTGACAGCGGCGTCTACGTCAACATGGCCCGCCCGCCCGCGACGCCCGCCGGCACCTTCCTGCTCCGCTGCTCGCTGTGCGCCGAGCACCGGCCAGACCAGCTCGACGCGGTGCTGGCCCGCTTCGAGGGCGCAGGACGCGCGGTGGGGGCCATTGCCTGACCTGCCTCACACGGATTGCAAACCGCTGTTAAGTTCCGCCACGATCGGCTAGCACCAACGACGTGGACGGGAACAGGGGCAGCGGCGGGTCCGGCTGGCGGACGGGACTCTTCGTCCTCGTCGCCGCGCTGTTCGCGGCGACACTCGTGGCGCTGATCGTGACGCTGAGCGATGCCAACCGCCAGCGCGACGCCGCCCTGCGCGCGCAGGCGCACAGCTATGACGTGATGATCCTCGCGCGCACGCTGTCGGGCACGATCGCCCGGTCGGAAGCGTCGCTCGGCCGCTACGTGATCTCGGGCGACAAGCAGTTGGGACAGCTGTATTTCGACGAATGGACCAGGGCCGGACTTCAGATCGACCGCATGGACGCGCTGACCGGCGACAGCCGCGAACAGCAGGCGCGGATCGACCGCCTCCGAGCCGCCTTTCGCGGCCGCGGCGCCGAACTGTCGCTGACCGCGCTCTCTACCAACTACGGCAAGAACACCCAGGCGTTCGCCCGCTTCTATCAGGCCCGCAAGGGCCCGATGCTCGCCGCGATCAATCGCACGCTCGACCAGATCATCGTCCGCGAACGCCAGCTGCTCGACCGGCGCAGCGAAGAGGCGGTGCGGTCGGTGGAAAGCTCCACCCGCATCGCCCGCGGCCTCGCGATCTTGGGCATCCTGCTGGTCGGCGGCGCGGTGGTGCTCGGCTGGCTCACCGTCCGCGCGCTGGGCGAGCGCGCGGCGGCTGAAGCGGACGCGGAGCGCGAACGCGAACGCGCGGAAGAACTCGCCCGCGCCGTCGCCACCGCCACCGACGAGCTCCGCACCCAGGAGGCAAAGCTCCGGCAGGTCCAGAAGATGGAGGCGGTGGGCCAGCTGACCGGTGGCATCGCGCACGACTTCAACAACATGCTCGCCGTGGTGCTGGGCGGGCTCGAACTCGCCGGCCGGCATGTCGATCGCGATCCCGAGGTCGCCCGCCGCCATATCGACAGCGCGCGCGAGGGGGCGGATCGCGCCGCCGCGCTGACCCGCCGCCTGCTCGCCTTCAGCCGCGAGGAACAGCTCAAGCCCGAACCGATCGATCCGGGTGCGCTGGTCGCCGGCATGTCCGACCTGCTCGACCGAACGCTGGGCGACGGAATCGAGGTGGCGGTGCGCGGTAACGTCGACGGCTGGCGTGTCCATGGCGACCGTGTCCAGTTGGAGAATGCGATCCTAAATCTCGCGGTCAACGCCCGCGACGCGATGGACGGGCGCGGCGCCCTGACCGTCACGCTCGGCCGCGCCAGCCTGCCCGGCCCGAACTCGATCACGCCGCGCGATTATCTGACGATCGCGGTCGCCGACACCGGCTGCGGCATGGAGCCGGATGTCGCCGAACGCGTGTTCGAGCCGTTCTTCACCACCAAGGAGGCGGGGCGCGGCACCGGCCTGGGTCTCAGCCAGATCTTCGCGCTGGTCGACCAGATGGACGGGTGGATCGGCATCGACACCGCGCCCGGCCGCGGCACCACCGTCACCCTGCACCTTCCCCGCCACCGTGGCGACGCGGCGGCGCAACCGGTTGCCGAGGTGGTCGCCCCGATCGAGGCCGCCGGCCCGCTGCGGGTGCTGGTGGTGGAGGACGACCCTCGCGTCCTTGCCGCCACCACCGGCGCGCTGGAGGAACTGGGGCACGAGCCGATCGGCTGCAACGATCCGCTCGCCGCGCCCGCCATGCTGGAGCGCAACCCCGGCATCGGCCTCATCATTACCGACGTGCTGATGCCGCGCCGGACGGGCCCGGAGATGATCGCCGCGCTTCCCCTGCGCTTCCGCGACCTGCCGGTGCTGTTCGTCACCGGATTCGCGGGCGACACCGCCGCCAGCGACCTCGACGGCCGCCATGTCCTGCGCAAGCCCTTCACGCTCAACGGCCTCGAACGCGCGGTCGCCGTCGCCACCGAACCGCGCCACCAGATCGCCGCCGAATAGCGACCCGGCCCTTTTGTAGCTGACGGCCAGCCCCCTCCCGCCTATATCTTACCGGTCTCGTTCCCGCGGAGCCCGCGCCGCCCCTTATGAAATCCATCGACCGCTACATGGCGCGGCTGATCGCGCTGCCGCTGTTCTCGACACTCATCATCTCGGCGATGCTGTTGGTGCTCGACCGCATACGCCGGCTGTTCGAGTTCGTGACCACCGAGGGAGGCCCGGTCAGCGTCGTGTGGCGGATGCTCGCCAACCTGCTGCCCGAATATCTCGGCCTCGGCATCCCGATCGGCCTGATGCTGGGCATCCTGCTCGCCTTTCGCCGCCTCGCCACCTCGTCGGAGCTCGACGTGATGCGCGCGGTGGGGATGAGCTACAATCGGCTGCTCCGCGTGCCGCTGATGTACACGGTCGCGCTCGCCGCCGCCAACCTCGCGATCGTCGGCTATGTCCAGCCGATCGCCCGCTACGCCTATGAAGGCTTGCGGTTCGAGCTGCGGACCGGCGCGCTCGGCGCCTCGATCAAAGTCGGCGAGTTCACCCACCTCGGCGACCGCATGACGCTCCGCATCGAGCAGAGCCGCGACAAGGGGCGCGAGCTGTCGGGCATCTTCGTCCAGGCCAAGACCCCCGGGGGCGATGCGGTCAGCGTCACCGCCCGCGCGGGCCAGTTCCTCGCCACCGACGATCCCAACGTCATCATCTTCCGCCTGACCGACGGCACGCTGGTCCACAACCGCGCGAACTTCCCCACTCCGCGCGTGCTCACCTTCTCCAACCACGACCTGCCGATCAACCTGCCCCGGTTCGAGAACTTCCGCCAGCGCGGGGGTCGCAACATGGAGTTCACCCTGCCCGAGCTCGCGCGGCTCGGCCACGCCGCCGCGACCCCCGAACAACGTGCCTCCAGCCGCGCGGAGTTCCACTTCCGGCTGGCGGAGGTCGCCTCGATGTTCCTCCTACCCTTCCTCGCGGTCGCGCTCGGCATCCCGCCCAAACGGTCGACCTCTGCGCTCGGCGTGTTCCTGTCGATCGTCGTCATCGTCGCCTATCACAAGGTCAACGAGTACATGGCCTCTCTAGCCGAGCTCGAACGCGTCAACCCGGTCCTCGCTTTGTGGGGACCATTCGTGCTGTTCGCGGCGCTGGTGATCTGGATGTACTACACCGTCGCCTATGTCCCTGGCGGACAGCCGATCGCGGCGCTGGAACGCGGCTTCGCCAAGCTGGTCAGCGCGGTCACCCGCCGCCTACCCGGCCGCCGCCGGCGGGAGTTGGCGGCGTGAAGGCGCTCAGCTTCTTTCCCTCGCCGACCGTTGCGAAGTACATGGCGCGGCTGTTCCTGGTCCGCACCTTTGCGATCCTGTTCGGGCTGGTGCTGGTGCTCCAGGCACTCGACCTGCTCTCGCAATCGGGCAACATCCTGGCGGTGAAGGGCAACGGCCAGGCGCAGATCCTCCACTACGTCTCGCTCCGCGCGCCGCAGATCATCTCGACCTTTCTGCCCTTCTCGGTGCTGGGCGGCACCATTCTGACCCTCATCACCATGAACCAGAACAGCGAGATCATCGCGCTCAAGGCGACCGGCCTGTCCGCGCATCAGGTGCTCGCCCCGCTGATCGTCGCCAGCCTCGGCGTCGCGGTCGTCTCCTTCGCGTTCAACGACCGCATCGTCGCGCGCGCCAGCGCGACGCTCGACCAGTGGCAGCGCGCCGACTACGGCCCGGTGCCGCGCGACCGGGGCGAGCGCGCCAATGTCTGGGTGCGCGACGGCGACGACCTGCTGGAGGTCGCGCAGGTCCGCGGCCGCGGCGACGCGACCCGGCTCGGCAGCATTACCGTCTACGACCGGGGCGAGGGCAGCCTCCGATCGATCGTCACCGCCCCGCTCGGCCGCCGCGACGGCGACGGCTGGCGGATCGGCCCCGCGACCCGCTTCGACGTCGCCACCGGCGCGCAGACCCGTGTGCCCTCGCTCCTGGTCGCGCGCGGCGTTCGCCCCGACCAGCTCACCCTCGCTTCGATCGACGCCGACGGCTTGTCGTTCGGGGCGCTCAGGGCCGCGATCGACGACCTCGCCGAATCCGGCCGCCCGACCAAGGCGCTGGAGGGCTCACTGTGGCACAAGCTGTCGGGCCCGCTGTCGTCGGTGCTGATGCCGCTGCTCGGCGCAGTGGCGGCGTTCGGGATCGCGCGCTCGGGCAAGCTGTTCATCCGCGCGGTGGTCGGCATGGCGCTGGGCTTCGCCTATTTCCTCGCCGACAACCTCGCGCTCGCGATGGGCAATCTCGGCGCCTATCCCCCCTTCCTCGCCGCCTGGGCCCCCTTCCTGCTGTTCTTCCTGATCGGCGAGGCGGTGCTGTTCCGCACCGAGGAATAGCTCACCCCAGCGCGGGCCCGTGCACCCGCGCCGCCACCGAGTCATAGCCGCGCGCGCCGTCGTCCAGCCACACCGGCGCGAGCTTGGCGGAGTCGACCCGTTCCACCCCGACCGCGAACGCCTGGGTCCGCCGGTGCCCGCCGCCCGCGTCGCGCCACGCAATCGTGATCGCGACCAGCGGCACGAACATCGCTCGTCCACCCGCCTGGAGCGGCGCGATCGCCTCCCGCGCCAGCCCGGCGACCGCCCGCAACCGCCGCGCCTCCCCCGCCGCGAGCGCGAAAGGCGGCACGACCAGCCGTCCCCCGCCTTCGTCATGCACGGCCGCTACCGCCGTCTCATGCCCCGCCGCCACGCCCAGCAGCGCAACCCGCACCCGCACGTCCTCGGCCGCACCACCCGCCTCGACCACGATCTCCCCATCGACCGTCGCGGAGATCAGGTTCAGCCCGATCCGCACCGGCCGGTATTGCAGCCCCAGCGCCGTCGCGATCGGCGCTGGCACGATCGGCGTCGCATCTTCAGGCGCGACCGGCTCGATCAGCTCCGTCTGGGCCTGATTTTTCCAGCGCCTCAGCAAGAGCACGACCACCCCTGCCAGCAACCCCAGCCCGCCGAGCACCACCGCCCACACCCAGCCCGCGCCACCCTCGCCCGCCGGTGAAGCCCGCTCCACCCGATCGGGAACGGGAGTCAGGACGCGGGCGGCCGCTGGTGCGACCGGAGTCGCCTGACCCTGCGGCGTTAGGGTCGGCACAGGCCCGCGTATCGGGCGAGGCGTGAGCGTGGGCGTCGGCGTCGGCGTAGGCGTTGGGACGGCTCGCGGCACGACGACTGGCGACGCCCGCCCGCTAGGCACCGCAACCGGGTCCGGCGTCGGCGTCGCTTCGGGCGTAGGCTCGGGCGTCGAAGTCGGCACAGGACTGGGCACGATCACCGGCGGCGTCACCGGAGCGACCGCGTTGTCCTGGGCCGAGGCGGTCACGGCACCCGTCAGCGCGGCCAGCACCGCCCCGGTCATCAGCATGGCATTCATCGCCTCCGCCGCGACGCGGTTCGGGCCGCCGGCGCAAGCGGCACTGCGACGAACCGCCCCAACCCGACGCCGGCCCGTGCCGACAACCCATTCTGCGCCCGCCCTTTACAGAACCGTATGGTGTGGCTACATGGCAACCATCACCGCAGCTTTCGGGAAATGGCACGTCTTTGCGCGGACGGACCGATCGGATGGGAAGCTGCCGGTTTCTTGGACGCTGATAGCCGACGCATCCGTTGCGATCGGCTTTTCTGCGTCTGTTTGCGCCCGTGATACTGGCTGACGAGGCAAGCACTGATATGGCGACCAAGGCGATCGACGGCGGAACGGCCCGGCGCGAGGCAAAGGGCGGCACCGCCAAGCGGCGCATCCGCAAGGTGTTCGGCAACATCCACGAGGTGGTGCAGATGCCGAACCTCATCGAGGTGCAGCGCGAGAGCTACGAGCAGTTCCTGCGGTCGGACAAGAGCACCGGCCACGTCTCGGGCCTGGAGAAGACCTTGCGTTCGGTGTTCCCGATCCAGGATTTCGCCGGCACCGCCTATCTCGACTTCGACGACTACGTCCTCGAACCGCCCAAGTTCGACGTCGAGGAATGCCGCCAGCGCGGCATCACCTATGCCGCGCCGATGCGCGTCACGCTGCGCCTGACCGCGTTCGAGGTCGATCCGGATACCGAGGCCAAGTCGGTCATCGATATCAAGGAGCAGGACGTCTACATGGGCGACATGCCGCTCATGACCGAGAACGGCACCTTCTTCATCAACGGCACCGAGCGCGTCATCGTCAGCCAGATGCACCGTTCGCCGGGCGTCCTGTTCGACCATGACCGCGGCAAGACCCACGCCAGCGGCAAGTACCTGTTCGCCGCGCGCGTCATCCCCTATCGTGGCTCGTGGCTCGATTTCGAGTTCGACGCCAAGGACATCGTCAACGTCCGCATCGACCGCAAGCGCAAGCTGCCGGTCACTGCGCTGCTTTACGCGCTCGGGATGAACGGCGAGGAAATCCTCAATTTTTTCTACAACCGCCTGACCTTCGTCCGCGGCGAGGGCGGCTGGCGCATCCCGTTCCAGGCGGAGAACTGGCGCGGCGTGAAGCCGCTGTTCGACATCGTCGACGCCAACTCGGGCGAGGTGGTGTTCGCCGCCCAGCAGAAGATCAGCCCGCGCGCCGCCAACAAGGCCGCCAAGGACGGCCTCACCGAGCTGCTGATCCCGACCGAGGAGATCTACGGCCGCTACTCGGCCTATGACCTCATCAACGAGCAGACCGGTGAGATCTATGTCGAGGCCGGCGACGAGATCAGCGCCGAGAACCTTGAAAAGCTCGACAAGGCGGGCATCCAGACCGTTGAGCTGCTCGACATCGACCATGTCTCGACCGGCCCGTGGATCCGCAACACGCTCAAGGCCGACAAGGCCGAGGAGCGCGAGCAGGCGCTGTCCGACATCTACCGCGTCATGCGCCCCGGCGAGCCGCCGACGCTGGAGACGGCGGAGTCGCTGTTCGCCGGCCTGTTCTTCGATCCCGACCGCTACGACCTGTCGGCGGTGGGCCGCGTCAAGCTCAACATGCGCCTCGACCTTGACGTCGAGGATACCGTCACGACGCTGCGCTCCGAGGACATTCTCGAGGTCGTCAAGACGCTCGTGAACCTCAAGGACGGCAAGGGCGAGATCGACGACATCGACAACCTCGGCAATCGCCGCGTACGGTCGGTCGGCGAGCTGCTCGAGAACCAGTACCGCGTCGGCCTGCTCCGTATGGAGCGCGCGGTGAAGGAGCGGATGTCTTCTGTCGACGTGTCGACGGTGATGCCCAACGACCTCATCAACGCCAAGCCGGCGGTCGCGGCGGTGCGCGAATTCTTCGGCTCGTCGCAGCTGTCGCAGTTCATGGACCAAACTAACCCGCTCTCCGAAGTGACTCACAAGCGTCGCGTGTCGGCGCTCGGGCCGGGCGGTCTGACGCGTGAGCGCGCGGGCTTCGAGGTTCGCGACGTCCACCCGACCCACTATGGCCGCATTTGCCCGATCGAGACGCCCGAAGGCCCAAACATTGGCCTCATCAACTCGCTCGCGTCGTTCAGCCGCGTCAACAAGTACGGCTTCATCGAGACCCCCTACCGCCGCATCATCGATGGCAAGGTGACCAACGAGGTCGTCTACCTGTCGGCGATGGAGGAAGCCAAGCACACCATCGCACAGGCTTCGGCCGAGCTGACCGAGACCGGCGCGTTCGCCGAGGACCTCGTGTCCGCGCGTCAGGCGGGCGAGTTCCTGATGGCGCTGCCCGAGACGGTGACGCTGATGGACGTCAGCCCCAAGCAGCTGGTGTCGGTCGCAGCGTCGCTGATCCCGTTCCTCGAGAACGACGACGCCAACCGCGCGCTGATGGGCTCGAACATGCAGCGCCAGGCGGTGCCGCTGGTCAAGGCCGAGGCGCCGTTCGTCGGCACCGGGATGGAGGAGACGGTCGCGCGCGACTCAGGCGCCGCCATCTCCGCGCGCCGCGCCGGCATTGTCGATCAGGTCGACGCCAGCCGCATCGTGATCCGCGCGACGGGTCAGGTCGATGCGGGCAAGTCGGGCGTCGACATCTACACGCTGATGAAGTTCCAGCGCTCGAACCAGTCGACCTGCATCAACCAGCGCCCGCTGGTGAAGGTGGGCGACGTGGTCCAGGCGGGCGACGTGCTCGCGGACGGCCCGTCGACCGAGTTCGGCGAGCTCGCGCTCGGCCGCAACGCGCTGGTCGCGTTCATGCCGTGGAACGGCTACAATTACGAGGATTCGATCCTTATCTCCGAGCGGATCGTGAAGGACGACGTGTTCACGTCGATCCACATCGACGAGTTCGAGGTGATGGCCCGCGACACCAAGCTCGGGCCGGAGGACATCACCCGCGATATCCCGAACGTCGGCGAGGAAGCGCTGCGCAACCTCGACGAGGCGGGGATCGTCTATGTCGGGGCCGAGGTCGAGCCGGGCGACATCCTGGTCGGCAAGATCACGCCCAAGGGCGAGAGCCCGATGACGCCGGAGGAGAAGCTGCTCCGCGCGATCTTCGGCGAAAAGGCGTCGGACGTGCGCGACACGTCGCTGCGCCTGCCGCCGGGCGTCGCGGGTACGATCGTCGACGTGCGCGTGTTCAACCGCCACGGCATCGACAAGGACGAGCGCGCGATGGCGATCGAGCGCGAGGAGATCGAGCGCCTTAAGAAGGACTCGGACGACGAGCGCACGATCCTCAATCGCGCCACCTGGAGCCGCCTGCGCGAGATGCTGCTCGATCAGGTTGCCACGGGTGCGCCTAAGGGCGTAAAGAAGGGCTCGGCGATCACGTCCGAGGCTCTGGACAGCGTCGACCGCCACGAGTGGTGGAAGTTCGCGGTGCAGGACGACGCGGTCCAGTCGGACCTCGAAGCGGTCAAGCAGCAGTATGACGATGCCGCCAAGCTGATCCGCGAGAAGTTCGAGGACCGGCGCGAGAAGCTGGAGCGGGGCGACGAGCTGCCGCCGGGCGTGCTCAAGATGGTCAAGGTGTTCGTCGCGGTGAAGCGCAAGCTCCAGCCCGGCGACAAGATGGCCGGCCGTCACGGCAACAAGGGCGTCATCAGCCGCATCCTGCCGCAGGAGGACATGCCCTTCCTCGCGGACGGGACCCCGGTCGACCTCGTCCTCAACCCGCTGGGCGTGCCTTCCCGCATGAACGTCGGCCAGATCTTCGAGACGCACCTCGGCTGGGCCGCGCGCGGCCTCGGCCAGCAGATCGCGCAGCAGCTCGACGAGTGGCACGAGGCCAATCCGGATGCCAAGGCGGGCGCGATGCCCGACGCGGTCAAGGAGCGGCTCCAGACCGTCTATGGCGAGCACTATCTCGACGACATCAACGCCCGCGACGGGCAGGAGATCGTCGAGCTGGCCCAGAACCTGCGCGGTGGCGTGCCGATGGGCACCCCGGTGTTCGACGGCGCGATCGAGCGCGACGTGTCCGACATGCTCGAGCTGGCGGGTCTCGATCCGTCGGGCCAGTCGGACCTGTTCGACGGGCGCACCGGCGACAAGTTCGACCGCAAGGTGACGGTGGGCATCATCTACATGCTGAAGCTCCACCACCTCGTCGACGACAAGATCCACGCCCGCTCGATCGGCCCCTACTCGCTCGTCACCCAGCAGCCGCTGGGCGGCAAGGCGCAGTTCGGCGGCCAGCGCTTCGGCGAGATGGAGGTTTGGGCACTCCAGGCGTACGGCGCGGCCTACACGCTCCAGGAGATGCTGACGGTGAAGTCCGACGACGTGGTCGGCCGCACCAAGGTCTACGAGGCGATCGTCAAGGGCGACGACACGTTCGAGGCCGGCATCCCCGAAAGCTTCAACGTGCTCGTCAAGGAAATGCGCTCGCTGGGCCTTAACGTCGACCTCAAGTCGATGGAAGAAGCCACGGACGAAGACGGTACCGCTATCGCGGCTGAATGACGGCGCGGGGATCGCATCGCGAATGCGGTCCCCTGCCCGCGACACGGATTTCACCCTCTAGAGGGACAAGAACATGAACGAGATGACCCCTTTCGCGAACCCGATCGCGAAGCCCGAGACCTTCGACCAGATCCAGATCGGCATCGCGTCGCCCGACAAGATCCGCTCCTGGTCGTTCGGCGAGATCAAGAAGCCCGAGACGATCAACTACCGCACGTTCAAGCCCGAGCGTGACGGCCTGTTCTGCGCGCGTATCTTCGGTCCGATCAAGGACTACGAGTGCCTGTGCGGCAAGTACAAGCGCATGAAGTACAAGGGCATCGTCTGCGAGAAGTGCGGCGTCGAGGTCACCGTCTCGAAGGTCCGCCGCGAGCGGATGGGCCATATCGAGCTCGCCGCCCCGGTCGCGCACATCTGGTTCCTGAAATCGCTGCCGAGCCGCATCGGCTTGCTGCTCGACATGCAGTTGAAGCAGCTCGAGCGCGTCCTCTATTTCGAGGCGTATATCGTGATCGAGCCGGGCCTGACCCCGCTCGAGAAGTACCAGCTTCTCACCGAGGACGAGCTGCTCGACGCACAGGACCAGTATGGCGAGGATGCCTTCTCGGCCGGCATCGGCGCCGAGGCGGTCCGCATCATGCTCGAGTCGCTCGACCTCGAGGGTGAGAAGCGTGACCTGCTGGAAGAGCTGGCGACCACCAAGTCGGAGCTGAAGCCCAAGAAGATCATCAAGCGACTCAAGGTCGTGGAGTCGTTCCTCGAGTCGGGCAACCGTCCCGAGTGGATGATCCTCGAGGTCGTCCCCGTCATCCCGCCCGAGCTGCGCCCGCTGGTGCCGCTGGACGGCGGTCGCTTCGCAACGTCGGACCTCAACGACCTGTACCGCCGCGTCATCAACCGCAACAACCGCCTCAAGCGGCTGATGGAGCTGCGCGCGCCGGATATCATCGTCCGCAACGAGAAGCGCATGTTGCAGGAGGCGGTCGACGCGCTGTTCGACAACGGCCGCCGCGGGCGGACGATCACCGGCGCCAACAAGCGGCCGCTGAAATCGCTGTCCGACATGCTCAAGGGCAAGCAGGGCCGGTTCCGCCAGAACCTGCTCGGCAAACGCGTGGACTATTCGGGCCGCTCGGTCATCGTGACCGGGCCGGAGCTCAAGCTGCACCAGTGCGGCCTGCCCAAGAAGATGGCGCTCGAGCTGTTCAAGCCGTTCATCTACGCGCGCCTCGACGCCAAGGGTCTGTCGATGACCCTCAAGCAGGCCAAGAAGTGGGTCGAGAAAGAGCGCAAGGAAGTCTGGGACATCCTGGACGAGGTGATCCGCGAGCATCCGGTGATGCTCAACCGCGCGCCGACGCTCCATCGCCTCGGCATCCAGGCGTTCGAGCCGGTGCTGATCGAGGGCAAGGCGATCCAGCTCCACCCGCTGGTCTGCTCCGCGTTCAACGCCGACTTCGACGGCGACCAGATGGCGGTCCACGTGCCTCTGTCGCTGGAGGCGCAGCTGGAAGCGCGCGTCCTGATGATGTCGACCAACAACATCCTGTCGCCCGCCAACGGCAAGCCGATCATCGTGCCGTCGCAGGACATGGTGCTGGGCCTCTATTACCTCTCCATGATGAAGGAGGGTGAGCCCGGCGAGGGCATGCTGCTCGGCGACATGGCGGAGGTGCATCAGGCGTTGAACGCCGGGTCGGTGACGCTGCACACCAAAATTACGTCGCGCGTGCCGCAGACCGACGAGAACGGAGCGCAATACCTCAAGCGCTACGAGACGACTCCCGGTCGCATGCTGCTCGGCGAGACGCTGCCCAAGTCGCACAAGGTCCCGTTCGAGACCGTCAACCGCCTCCTCACCAAGAAGGACGTGGGCGACGTGATCGACGAGGTGTATCGCCACACCGGCCAGAAGGAGACGGTGCTGTTCGCCGACGCGATCATGGCGCTGGGCTTCCGTCACGCGTTCCGCGCCGGCATCTCGTTCGGCAAGGACGACATGCTCGTCGCGCCAGACAAGGACGCGCTGGTCGACGAGACTCGCGACCAGGTGAAGGACTTCGAGCAGCAGTATCAGGACGGCCTGATCACGCAGCAGGAGAAGTACAACAAGGTGATCGACGCCTGGAGCCGCTGCGGCGACCAGGTCGCGAATTCGATGATGAACGAGATCAAGGCCGTGCGTCACTATGGCGACGACGCGGGCGAGATGGCTGGCCGCGAGAAGGACATCAACTCGATCTACATGATGGCACACTCCGGTGCCCGCGGTTCGCAGGCGCAGATCAAGCAGCTGGCCGGCATGCGCGGCCTCATGGCCAAGCCTAGCGGTGAGATCATCGAGACCCCGATCATCTCCAACTTCAAGGAGGGGCTGACCGTCCTTGAATACTTCAACTCCACCCACGGCGCGCGCAAGGGCCTCGCGGACACGGCGCTGAAGACCGCCAACTCGGGCTACCTCACCCGCCGCCTCGTCGACGTGTCGCAGGACTGCGTCATCATCGAGGACGATTGCGGCACCGAGCGGATGCTCGAGATGAAGGCGATCGTCCAGGGAGGTTCGACCATCGCCTCGCTCGGCGAGCGCATCCTGGGCCGCACCACGGCCGAGGACGTGGTCGACAGCAAGACCGGCGAGGTCGTCATCCCGTCGGGCACGCTGCTCGACGAGGCGATGATCACGCAGATCGAGGCGATCGGCATCCAGGGAATGAAGATCCGCTCGCCGCTGGTCTGCGAGAGCAAGGTCGGCGTCTGCGGCAAGTGCTACGGGCGCGACCTCGCCCGTGGCACCCCGGTCAATATCGGCGAGGCGGTGGGCGTCATCGCCGCGCAGTCGATCGGCGAGCCGGGCACCCAGCTGACGATGCGGACCTTCCACATCGGCGGCGCAGCGCAGTTGAACGAGCAGTCCAACCTGGAGGCACCGGTCGACGGCACCGCTCAGTTCAAGGACCTGCGCCTCATCACCGACCAGCGCGGCCGCCGCGTGGTGCTGAGCCGGTCGGGCGAGATCGTGATCGTCGACATGGACGGGCGCGAGCTCTCGTCGCACCGCATCCCGTACGGCGCCTATGTGATGTTCGACGACGGCCACATGCTGTCCAAGGGCGATCGCATGGCCGAATGGGACCCGTTCACCATGCCGGTCATCACCGAGAATTCGGGCATCGTGAAGTACCAGGACTTGCTGGAGGGCAAGACGCTCACCGAGCAAACCGACGAGGCGACGGGCATCGCCCAGCGCGTCGTCATCGAGTACCGCACCTCGACCAAGTCCAAGGAGGACCTGCGCCCCCGCCTGACGCTGACCACCAGCGACGATGGCGAGGCCGCACGCTACCTGCTGGCGGCGGGCGCGGTGCTCTCGGTCGACGACAACGCCCAGGTCCAGGCCGGCGACGTGCTGGCGCGTGTCAGCCGTGAATCAGCCAAGACGCGCGACATCACCGGTGGTCTGCCCCGCGTCGCCGAGCTGTTCGAGGCACGCGTGCCCAAGGAGAACGCGATCATCGCCAAGGTGTCGGGCCGCGTCACCTTCGGCAAGGACTACAAGGCCAAGCGCAAGATCGGCATCCAGCCCGAGGATGGCGGCGAGGTCGTCGAGTACCTGATCCCGAAGTCGAAGGTGATCGACGTCCAGGAAGGCGACTACATCAAGCGTGGCGACAACCTGATCGGCGGCAGCCCCGATCCGCACGACATCCTCGAGGTGCTGGGCGTCGAGGCGCTGGCGGAGTACCTCGTGTCGGAGATCCAGGAGGTCTATCGCCTTCAGGGCGTGAAGATCAACGACAAGCACATCGAGGTGATCGTTCGCCAGATGCTGCAGAAGGTCGAGATCACCGACGGCGGCGACACCACGCTCCTGAAGGGCGAGCAGGTCGACCGTGAGGAGATGGACGCGACCAACGACAAGCTGGAGGACGGCCAGGCGCGCGCGCAGGGCAAGCCCATCCTGCTCGGCATCACCAAGGCGTCGCTGCAGACCCGCAGCTTCATCTCGGCGGCGTCGTTCCAGGAGACTACTCGCGTCCTCACCGAGGCGGCGGTCCAGGGCAAGCAGGACACGCTGATGGGTCTCAAGGAGAACGTCATCGTCGGCCGGCTGATCCCGGCGGGCACGGGTGCGGGCATGAACCGCCTTCGCGTGGCGGCCTCCAGCCGCGACGTCGCGATCCGCGCCCAGCAGAAGCGTCTCGCCGACGCGATGCTGGTCGCCCCCACCTCCGCGGCCGAGCTGCGGCAGGCGGAGGAGGCGCGCTCCACCCGTGACGACACCGGCACGGGTCCCGACCCGCTCGCGGAGGTCGTCCCCTCGGGCGAGGGTCGTGACGAGGATGCGGGCGAATATCTGAACGACTGATCCCGCCCGGGTCCATGATCGAAGAAGCCGCCGTCCGGGATGCCGGGCGGCGGCTTCTTTCGTGCAAGCCGACAAGGATGATGCTGCCGCGGTTTGGCGGCTCGACCGTGATAGGCGCGGCTGGCGAGCCCCTGACTGCGGCGGCCCCCTGCAGATGCGGGCGCAAATTCCGCGACGGGAAACCCCCTCACCCCATTGTACGACGCGTCAGGTCAAAGCTTGGCGCGCGTACCCAGGAAGGCGAGGTAGCGGCCATCCTCGTTGGCGAAGATCTCCGGCCCGCCGCCCATATAGGCCCGCATCAGCTCGTCGGCTGCGGCATCCTTGTCACCAGCATCGAACAGCACCTCGCCGTATCGCAGGTGCAGGAACGGGTTTCCGATCGCATCGGGACAGGTCATCGCATATTCCAGCGCCTCGCGCGCCGAGGTGTTGTACCCAGCCAGGAAGGCCGAGTCCGCAATCGCCGCGAGCACCCACGTCGCCGCGTTCCAGTCGTTCTTGGGATCGGGGATGCGCTCCCAGGCCTGGTTGTACTCGGCTATCGCGGCTTCATACTCGCCGCGCTCCGCCAGTCGTCCCCTTCCGCGCAATGGCGCTGGATAGAGTCAAGGGTCATCGGATCGAGTTCGCCGACCATGCGGCTACCTTTCAAAGGCTGGTGAGAGCCGCCAGGTTGGATGTTGCTCTATTGTACCCTCCAGCAGCTACGCGCGCCCATTCACGACGTCGAGCACGTCCCTGCGCGGGGCGTCGAAAAGCGTGTGCGTCGGCTTGAACCCTGCCCGTATCGAAGGCCGGCCGGCGTGGTCCAGGTCTTGCCGGCCTTGTCATAGGTCAGGGGCGTCCCTTTGCGCCACTGGCAACGGCGCCGCTGCGGGCGAGTATCTGGACGACTGATCCCGCCCGGGTCCGTCGTCGAAGCCGCCGCCCGGGATGCCGGGCGGCTTCGTCGTGTGCGGGTCGGGCCCGGGGTGAAAGGCCGACGAGCCTGCAACGTCGGCTCAGGCGCGAGAGATGCTCATCAGCTGGATCGAGTTCGCACCGAACGTATTCGAGGTGCATCCTCACCCCGTCGCGGTGATAAGCGTCCCAGGCCGGCTTCCTGCCCAGCAGGAACACGTCGGCTTCTTCGCCATGCTCGTCGGGCGATCCGAGACGGGCCAGGACATCCGCACGGCTCATGTCGAAGGAAAGGCCATGGGGCAGCGGGTCGGGATAACCGCCGAAGTCGTCATGCCCCACGACATGCAGCTGCACCGTCCCCACCATCTCGTTGTCGGGAAGAACGAGCGAGATGCCGCGGTTCTCCAGATTGACATAGCTCTGATCGACGATGACCTCGCGCGGGGGCATAGCGGTCCCGCGAAAGTCGGGCTGGGCGGTCAGCTGATTGTAGCGCAATCCCAAAAGGTCGACCGGGCCGCTCATCAACATATCCCGTTTGCTCGATGGGCCCCAGTGTTGCTCAGTGCGTGCCGACGTTGCGAGGCGCGAGGAGGGAGCGATGCCAGAGCATCGTGACCAACGAGCAACGCTGCACCGGGCCGAAATCACCCCGCCGCGAAGCGGTCGCTCGCAGGGCGATGACGGTGGTTCAACTTGGTCGGAAACCGCTCTAGCCCCGCTTCAGCCGCGCATCGGCCCACACCTTGGCCATCAACTCGCCCCATTCCGGGAAAGGCTCGGGATGTCGCTGCATCCAGGCAGCAAAGGCCCGTTCCGCCGCCTCGGCGAACCGCTCCATGTCGCGCGGGTCGAGAGTATCGAGTGCAATGAACGACATGCCACCCACGTCCAGCGACTCGTACACCGGCTCGATGAGGTCGGGCGCATCCGACTCAAGGACGGCCCTGATCCCCTCTGCGACCACGTCGAACCCTCGGGAGCTGAACCCGACCGCTGTCTTGTCGTCGATGATTACGGAACCGGCCATCTGTTTACCTGAATATAACTATGCGGGATTGATCGGAAGGCGACACCTTGCCGACCATGTCCATCAGGACTTTCTGGTTCTGTGACGTCAGGAAGCGCGAGTCGATGGGAACGATGTCGGCCTTGCGCAGATGCTCGTCCAGCTGCACCGAGAAGCGGTTGGCGTTCTTGACGAAGAACTGGTTGATGCCGTTGGCTTCCTTGACCGTACCGGGGGTCAGCAGGAAGTCGACGCTCTTGCCCGCCTGTGAGCCGCTGACGACGTTGAAGTCGGCCCCGCTCGGGCCCGCCATCCGTTCCAGCCTACCTCCCAGAACCTGCTGGAGTTCCGCCGCCGCCGATGCTTCGCCTGGGCGCAGCTTCCCCGTGGCAGGATCGGGAACATTGAGCCGTCTGAACTCGCCCAGGTCCACCGGACCGCGTGGGGAAACGATGCGCGGGCCGGGCGGCGGCACGGGCACCGGTTTGCGCGGGGCCGGCTCTGCCGGGCCGTTGGGGGTGCGCGATGACGCCGGCGTGTCGCCGCGTGGCGCCGCGGGCGACTGCGAGGGCTTGACGCCCTGCCGTCGTTTCAGCCCCTTGAGGAAGAACGCGACCACCACGGTGACCCCCGCCTCCACCAGCAGCTTGGCGAGCGGGCGCGCCTGACGCTTCAGCTCGCCCACCGTGCGCGCGCCCTGGATCGCGCGGACGATGCCGAGGAGCGTGTCAAGCATCGCGAAGATGCCGACGCCGATCGCCCACAGGCCATAGCCGATCAGCCCGGCATCGATCACCCAGCCCGCACCGGTCAGGTGCGATAGCGCCCAGGCGGCAACCACCGTTGCCAGCCGCGCCGCCACCCCGGCGGCCGCGAGCAGCGCCAGGAACTCGCCCGCATCCTTGCCCAGCTCGCCGGCGGGTATGTGGCGCATCGCCTCGATCACCACCAGCATCCGGGCGGGCAACCCGACCGGGGCCGGGGCATTGTCCTTCAGCGCCGCTCCCGTCGTCGCGGCCGGCCTCTGGCGCAGCGCATCGACCGCCGGCTGCGGCGGTTTGGGCACCTCCCCCAGGTCATAGAGCGACAGCCGTTGACGCACGATCAGCATCGCTGCGCGATCCAGGATCTGGCCATCGGCACCCTGCTGCCCTGCCGGTCCGAAGTCGGTCGCCAGCGCCGTCCGCAAGCGCCGCACGAACCCCGGATCGCGGCGCGCCGCGCGGTCCAGCACGCCCCGCGCGGTGCGCGAATCGACATGGACCAGCTTCGCCCAGGTCGGCGGGCGCAGGTCGCGGGTCAAAAGGTACGCGCGCGCGCCGGAGCCGAACTTCACATAGGCCGGCCGCCGCCGCGCGACGGGTGCGCGCCCCGCGCCTGGACCTATCGAAGGATGCGAAGCCATGTGTTGCCGCGCCCTATGCCAAGACGATCTGCAGCATAGGCGAAACCCTCGCGGCAGGTAAAGCGCCGCCGACCCGATCGACGAAGGGGTATGTCACCCGTGCAGGGAGTCGATCTGGGCGCGCGCCGAATCCGGCATCATGCCCTCCAGCACCGCCCAGTACCCCGCCACCGCTTGCTGCCCCGCACGCGCATAGGCGGCGGACATGCGCTGCCGCACCGATTCGAATAGATCGCTCTCCAACTGCATGCCCGCCGGAGTCAGCCGCAGCAGTCGCTGTCGCCGGTCGCGCTCACCAGAGCGCGACTCAACCAGGCCCCGCTCGACCAGTTCGTTGAGAACACGCCCCAAAGACTGTTTGGTGATCGCCAGCAGGCCCAACAGGTCGCTGACCGTCAGGTCGGGCCGGCGTGCGATGAAGTACAGGGTGCGGTGATGCGCCCGCCCCAGCCCCTGCCGTGCCAGCGCCTGGTCTGCCGACCGCGTCAGATAGGCATGGCCGAAATACAGCAGCTCCATCCCGCGACGGAGTTCAGGCTCGCGTAGGAACTGGGCAGACGGGAGGGGAGCTGGGGCAGCCATGTTGACCGGTGTAGCCATCGGCCGTACGCGTCCGCAACCCCTGCCGGGCGATCCTCCCTTCCCGCCACGAGGCACCTGTGACCGACACCCGCTTCCGCTTCGCCCCGCACGCCGCCCCCGTCGAAGCGAGCGAGCGCGCCCGGATGCTGGTCGATCCGGGGTTCGGGCGGGTGTTCACCGATCACATGGCGGTGGTGCGCTGGAACGACCAGGACGGCTGGCACGACCCGCACGTCACCGCCCGCGCCCCGCTGACGGTCGATCCCGCCTCCGCGGTGCTCCACTATGCGCAGGAAATCTTCGAGGGGCTCAAGGCGTATCGGCTGGCGGACGGCGGCACCGGCCTGTTCCGGCCCGATGCCAACGCCCGTCGCCTGCAACATTCGGCGCACCGCATGGCGATGCCGGAGCTGCCCGAGGACCTGTTCCTCGCCTCGGTCCGCCAGCTGGTGGAGGTCGACCACGACTGGCTCCCCTCCGGCCCCGACGGCGCGCTGTACCTGCGCCCCTTCATGTTCGCGAGCGAGGTGTTCCTGGGGGTCAAGCCCGCGTCCGAATACCTGTACATGGTGATCGCCTCGTCGGTCGGCGCGTACTGGAAGGGAGGGATGCGCGCGGTGTCGATCTGGGTCGCACGCGACACCACCCGCGCCGGCCCCGGCGGCACCGGCGCGGCCAAGTGCGGCGGCAACTACGCCTCCAGCCTGTCGGCGCAGCGAGAGGCGATCGCGCGCGGCTACGACCAGGTCGTCTTCCTCGACGCAGCCGAGCGCCGCTGGGTCGAGGAACTGGGCGGCATGAACGTGTTCTTCGTGTTCGACGACGGCACGCTCTCGACGCCGCCGCTCGGCGACACCATCCTGCCCGGCATCACCCGCGATTCGATCATCACGCTCGCCCGCGACGCCGGCATGACCGTGCGCGAGGAACCCTATGCCATCGATCAGTGGCGTGCCGATGCGGAAAGCGGCCGCCTGGTCGAGGCGTTCGCCTGCGGCACCGCGGCGGTGGTGACCCCGATCGGCCAGGTCGCGGACGGCGACACGCGCTGGACGATCGGCTCGGGCGGCACCGGTCCCGTCACCGACCGGCTCCACCGCGCGCTGACCGCGATCCAGCGCGGCGCCGCGCCCGACCCGCACGGCTGGCTCCACCGACTGGACTGATCGGGTCTTCCCCTTCCCGACCGGGCGGCTATAAGGCCGGCCCGGCCGATGGGGCGTCGCCAAGCGGTAAGGCAACGGTTTTTGGTACCGTCATACGCAGGTTCGAATCCTGCCGCCCCAGCCAATCCCGGTCCACGGCCGTGTGGACGTTCGCCATGGCCTCTGCCCCCCTCGCCCATCTCCGCCACGGCTTCCTGTCCTCGCCCGAGGAGCTGATCGAGGAAGCGCGCAACGGCCGCATGGTCATCCTGGTCGACGACGAAGATCGCGAGAACGAGGGCGACCTCGTCATCCCCGCACAGATGGCGACCCCCGACGCGATCAACTTCATGGCGCGCTTCGGCCGCGGGCTGATCTGCCTCGCGCTCACCGCCGACCGCACCCGCCAGCTCGGGCTCGAACCGATGAGCCGGGTCAACGGCACCCCGCTCGGCACCGCCTTCACCGTCTCGATCGAGGCGCGCGAAGGCATCTCGACCGGCATCTCCGCCGCCGACCGCGCCCGCACCGTCGCGGTCGCGATCGACGCCGCCAACGGTGCGGACGCGATCGTCTCGCCCGGCCATGTATTCCCCCTCATCGCACGCGATGGCGGCGTGCTGGTCCGCGCCGGGCACACGGAGGCGGCGGTCGACCTGTCCCGCCTCGCCGGGCTCAACCCGTCTGGCGTGATCTGCGAGATCATGAAGGACGACGGCACCATGGCGCGGCTCGACGACCTCGTCGGCTTCGCGCAGCTCCACAACCTGCGCATCGGCACGATCCGCGACCTCATCGCCTATCGCCGCCGCCACGACCACCTCGTCGAAGCCTGCGCCGAGGCGCAGTTCACCAGCGACTGGGGCGGCGACTGGCGCGTCATCACCTACTGGAACAAGGCGACCGAGAGCGAGCAGGTCGCGCTGGTCAAGGGCCTGGTCGACCGCACCGGCCCGACGCTGGTCCGCATGCACGCGCTGTCGCCCTTCACCGACATCTTCGGCGAGGGCGGCGAGCGCGGCGGCCTGCTCCGCCGCTCGATGGAGATCATCGCCGAGGCCGGCGCGGGCGTGGTGGTGCTGGTCAGCAGCCCCCGCCCCGACAAATTCACCCTCGCGCTCCAGGCCCGCGCCGGCGCGCTCGGGCACGAGGACATGGAAGAGCTGCGCGACTACGGCGTCGGCGCGTCGATCCTCACCGAACTGGGCGTGCGCGAGATGACCCTCCTCACCAACTCGCACCACCGCCTGATCGGCCTCGAAGGCTACGGCCTGTCGATCGTCGGCGAACAGCGGATCGACTGACAAGCTTTTCCGTCACCCCGGCCCTGTGCCGGGGTCTACGGTGCCGCAAACATGAACGCCCGCCACTCAGGCGCTGACACTCGCCGCACGGTGGACCCCGGCACAAGGCCGGGGTGACGAGTTAGGACGAACCGTTCAGCTTGGGCTCACTCCACCGTCACCGACTTCGCCAGATTGCGCGGCTGGTCCACATCCGTCCCCTTCATTACCGCAACGTGGTACGCCAGCAGCTGTACCGGCACCGCGTACACGATCGGCGCGATCAGCGGATGGACCTTGGGCATCGTGATCGTCGCCACGCAGCCCTCGCCCGCCGCCTGGATGCCGTCATAGTCGCTGACCAGCACCACCTTGCCGCCGCGCGCCTGCACCTCCTGCATGTTCGACACCGTCTTCTCGAACAGCGGCCCGCTCGGCGCGATCACGATCACCGGCACCGCCTCGTCGATCAGCGCGATCGGGCCGTGCTTCATCTCGCCCGCTGCATACCCTTCGGCATGGATATAGCTGATTTCCTTGAGTTTGAGCGCGCCTTCCAGCGCCAGCGGATAGTCGGTGCCCCGCCCCAGGTACAGCACGTCCCGCGCGCCCGCGACCGCCCCCGCCATCCCCTCGATCGCCCCGTCATAGGCGAGCGCCGCGTTGATCGCCGCCGGCGCCTCGGCCAGGTGCCGCACGATCTCGCGCTCCTCTGCCGCGGTCAACCGCCCCTTCGCCTTGGCGAGGTTCGCTGCCAGCGCCGCCAGCACCGCCAGCTGACAGGTGAACGCCTTGGTCGACGCGACCCCGATCTCCGGCCCGGCATGGGTGGGCAGCAGCAGGTCCGCCTCGCGCGCCATCGAGCTGGTCGGCACGTTGCACACCACCGCGATCACCTGCCCCTCGGCCCGCGCGTGGCGCAGCGCCGCCAGTGTGTCCGCGGTCTCCCCCGATTGCGAGATGAACAGCGCCAGCCCGCCCGGCTCCATCACCGGCGCGCGATACCGGAACTCGGATGCGACATCGAGGTCGACCGGCACCCGCGCGAATTGCTCGAACCAGTATCGCGCGACCATGCCGGCATAAAAGCTCGTCCCGCACGCGACGATCGTCACCCGCTTGACCGCCGACAGGTCGAAGTCGGGCAACGGCAGCGCGATCTCGCCTTCGAGCCGCTTGAGGTACGATCCCAGCGTCTGCGCCACCACCACCGGCTGCTCGTAGATCTCCTTCTGCATAAAGTGGCGGTGATTGCCCTTGTCGATCAACGCCCCCGTGACGCCCGAGATCGTCACCGGCCGCTCCACCGGCTGGTCGGCGCGGTCGAACACCTGCACGCCGTCGCGCCGGCACACCACCCAGTCGCCCTCTTCCAGATAGGCGATGCGCTGGGTCAGCGGCGCCAGCGCCAGCGCGTCGGAGCCCAGGTACGTCTCCCCATCACCATGCCCCACCACCAGCGGCGACCCGAGCCGCGCCCCCACCAGCAGGTCGGGCGCGGAGCGGAACAGGATCGCGAGCGCGAACGCCCCGTGCAGCCGTGGCAGCACCGCGCGCACCGCCGCGACCGGGTCGACGCCCGCCTCCACCTGCTCGCTCAACAGGTGGACGACCACCTCGGTGTCGGTCTCGCTGGTGAACACGCGCCCCCGCGCGACCAGTTCGTCGCGCAACGCCTTGAAGTTCTCGATGATGCCGTTGTGGACCACCGCAACCTCGTCGGTCGCGTGCGGGTGCGCGTTCTGGGTTGTCGGTCCGCCATGCGTCGCCCAGCGGGTATGCGCGATCCCGACCGCACCCGGCAGCGGCTCCTCGTCGAGCACGCGCTGCAGGTTGCGCAGCTTGCCCGAGGCCCGACGCCGCTGGATCGTCCCGCCCTCGACCGTCGCGATCCCCGCCGAGTCATAGCCGCGATATTCGAGCCGCCTCAGCCCGTCGAGCAGCCGCTCGGCGACGTCGTCATGCCCCAGGATACCTACGATGCCGCACATGATGAGGGGTTCCGGATTAGAGGGTATAGGGTACGCGGACGCCCGGCATGGTGGCCGGGAAGTCCTTGGTATTGCGCGTGACCAGGATCGCGTTGTGGACCCGCGCGGTGGCCAGGATCAGCGCATCGAGCAGCTTCATCCGGGTCCGGTGACGGATGTCGGCTGCCGCCTGCGCGACCTGCTGATCGACCTCGACGATCTGGAACGGCAGCAACAGCGCCTGCACCGATCGCCGGGTCGCGGCCGGCTCTCCCGCCAGCACCTCGGCCCAGGCGATGCGGCTGAGGCGATGCCCCTCGTACCGCGACAGCTCGGCGATCGCCGGCGGACGATCGAACAACCAGTCGATGATGATGTTGGTGTCGAAGAAGGGTTCGCTCATCCGCCGCGCGGGTCCAGGTCCCGATCCTCGCGCATGGCACGCTGGTATTCGACGGCATCGCCGATGTCGTCGCGATCCTTCCAGTATCCGGCACCCCGGCGGATCCAGTCGTTGTTGGTGCGGGCATGAAGATGATCGCGCACGGCCTCGCGGACCTCCGCCGCGCGCGAGCGGCCGTTGCGGCTCGCCAGCGCATCCAGATCGGCGATCATGTCGTCGGGAATGTCGATCAGGGTCCGCACGACACGGCGATATCACTCCACGATATCACTTTCCAGCCTTCTTCGCCGCCATCGCCGCACGGAACCGCTTGGCCCATCCCGCCCGCTCCTGCTGCTCGGGCCGGACCAATGCCAGCGCATCGTCGGCCACATCGCGCGTCAACACCGATCCCGCGCCCACAATGGCCCCCGCGCCGATCGTGACCGGTGCCACTAGCGCCGAGTTCGATCCCACGAACGCGCCCTCACCGATGTTCGTGCGATACTTGAAGAAGCCATCGTAATTGCAGGTGATCGCTCCTGCGCCGATATTCGCGCCCGCCCCCACGTCCGCATCGCCCAGGTACGACAAGTGGTTCGCCTTCGCGCCCTCCCCCAGCGTCGCCTTCTTTACCTCGACGAAGTTCCCGACCTTCGCGCCCCGGCGCAGCACCGCGCCCGGCCGCAGCCGCGCATAGGGCCCGACCTCGCACCCCGGGCCCACATCCGCACCCTCCAGATGGCTGAACGCGCGCACAACCGCGCCGTCCGCCACCCTCACGCCCGGCCCGAACACCACGTTGGGTTCGACCAGAACGTCGCGCCCCAGCACCGCATCGTGCGAAAACCACACCGTGTCCGGCGCGATCAGCGTCACCCCGGCCGCCATCGCCGCGCTCCGCCGCGCTGCCTGCCATGCTGCTTCGACCCCGGCGAGCTCGCCCCGGCTGTTGACCCCCGCGACTTCCGCCGCACCCGTCTCGATCACCGCCGACCCGCGCCCTTCCGCCGCGGCGAGCATCACCACGTCCGGCAGGTAATATTCCCCCGCTGCATTGGCGTTGCCGACCAACGCCAGCAACCGGAACAGGTCGCCGCTCCGCACCGCCATCAGACCGGAATTGCAAAGGGTTACCGCACGTTCCTCAGGAGTCGCATCCTTGAATTCGACCATCCGCGCGATCCGCCCCTCGGCATCGGCGATCACCCGTCCATAGGCGGCAGGATCGTCGGGCCGGAAGCCGAGCACCACCGCCGCCGGCGCATCGCCCGCGTGCAACCGCTCGACCATCCGCCGCATCGTCGCCGCGCTCACCAGCGGCACGTCGCCATACAGCACCAGCACGTCGCCCTCGAACCCGGCCAGCGTATCGGCGGCCTGCGCCACCGCATGGCCGGTGCCGAGCTGCTCCGCCTGCACCGCCACCGCGATGCGGAGCGGCGCCACCGCCGCCTCCACCTGTTCGCGCCGCGCGCCTGCCACCACCACCGTCCGCGCCGGCGACAGCTCGGCGGCGCTCGCCAGCAGGTGCAGCAGCATCGGCCGCCCGGCGACGGGGTGGAGCACCTTGTGCAGGTCGGACTGCATCCGGGTCCCCTGCCCGGCGGCGAGGACGATGATGGCGAGCGGCGTGTCGGTCATGGCGGGCAGCCTGTGCCACGAAGCGCTTGCCAAGGCCATGACCGCGATGGCACCTCCCCGCGCGATGCACCGCTTCCCCTTCGACATCGTCGGCTTCGACCTCGACGGCACCCTGCTCGACACCAGCGGCGACCTCGCCGCCGCGGTCAATCATGCGCTCGCCAGCGCTGGCCGGCCGACGTTGCGTGTGGAGCAGATCCGCCCGATGATCGGCGGCGGCTCGCGCCACATGCTCGCGCAGGGGATGGCGGCGACCGGCGGCTGCACGGAGGCCGAGCTCGACGTCCTGCAACGCCGCCTGCTCGACTATTACGAGGCGAACATCGCCAACGAGACCCGGCCGTTCCCCGGCCTGCTCGACGCGCTCGACCGGCTCGCCGATCGCGGCGTGCGGCTGGGCGTCATGACCAACAAGCTCGAACACCTCGCCCGCCGCGTACTCGACGCGCTGGACCTGACCGCCCGCTTCGACTGCGTGATCGGCGGCGACACGGTCGGCGTCGCCAAGCCCGATCCCGCCCCGATCCATGCCATGGTCGAACGCTGCGGCGGCGGCCGCGCGGCGTTCGTCGGCGACTCGATCTACGACGTTCGCGCCGCGCAGGCGGCCGGGCTGCCCGTGGTCGCGTGCAGCTTCGGCTTCCTGCAACAGCCGGTCGAAACACTCGGGGCCGACGCGGTGATCGACGGCTTCGACAACCTGATCGCAACGCTCGAGCGGCTGGGCGCATGACGCGGCCGGTGCTGGCGTGGCGCGCCCTGCTCGCGCTCGCCATCGTCGTCGCGGTGACCATGGCCCTCCTTCCCCATCCGCCCCGGATCGCGGCCGGGTTGAGCGACAAGATCCAGCACATGGCGGCGTTCGCGACGCTGGCGGCGCTCGCCGCTGCCGCCTACCCTCGCACGCCGTTGCTGCGGTTGGGCGAGCGCCTGTCCTTCCTCGGCGCGCTGATCGAGGTTCTCCAGGCGATCCCGGCGCTCCACCGCGACTGCGACATCCTCGACTGGGTGGCGGACACCGTCGCGATCGCGGCCGTGCTGCTCGCCGCCGCCGTCATCCGGCGCCGCGCCGCCACTTGACCCATAGGTGCCGCGCCAGCATCCCCGGCGGCATCCGTAACGCGTGCGACCGCACGTAGAAACCGAACCGGGTCCCCCGCCTGGTCGCCCGCCCCCATCCGTCGCGCGCCAACAGCCGCCGCAAGTACAGCGCATCCCCCGGCCGGAGCGCGCGGGACTCCTCCGGCACCTCGCTCCCGAACAATCGATACGCAAGCCGCACCGCCCGCACCACCTCGCGCGCCAGCCCGTGATGCGCCGCCCGCGCCTCCATCGCTTCTGCACCTTCGCCCAGCAAGCAGTGGATATCCCACAGGTTTCGAAGGCCCCCGGCCAAATCTCCATCGGCGAACAGGTGCGCGGCGGCATGGACGATCCGGTCGGCGGGCGACAGCACGTACAGCCCGTTCTCCAGCGCCACCGCCCCCGCGATCAGCGCCTCCGCATCCGGGGTGATCCGCGCGGTCAGCGGCAGGATCGTGTGGTGGACGTCGACCATCCGGTCCCGCCCTTCGTGGATCAAGGGCGGCAGCTCGTGCATCCAGCGGCGGTAATAGGCGTCGTCATACGCATCGGGCTTGGCCCATTCCCACCCCGCCGCGATCAGCGCCGCCTCCACCCCGGCCAGCGCCTCGCGCGGGACCAGGATGTCGCAATCCCCGATCTGCCGCCCCCGCCCCGCTGCCAGCCCCGCCGCGACATAGGCCGTGCCCTTGAGCAGCACCGTCCTGCACCCGAGCGGCGCCAGCGCCCGGCGCACCATCTCCGCCTCCCACAGCGCCGTCCGCCGCGCCTGCTCCGCCGCCTCGCGCGCATCCGCCAGCCATCGCGCGACCGGCTCCGGCACCGGCAGTCCCGCCAGCCGGCAGCCTAGCGTCCCCGCCAGCTGCTCCGCCCGCGCCATCGCCAGCACCGCGGCCCAGCCGTCCGCATCCAACGCCGCCGCCCGCCCCGGGTCGGCCAGCACCGCCGCCAGCAGGCCCGCATGCACATTGGCGTCGCTCACAGCTCCGCCCAGCACCGCTCGACCGCCGCCAGCCCCGCTGCTCCATCCGGATAGTCGAGCGCCACCGCCGGCACCTCGCGCACCAGCCGGGTCAGCGCCTGGAACCCCCGCTCCCCCATCGCGACATAGTTGGTCGACGCCTCCGTCAACCGCACGAAGGCCTCCGCGGGCGACACGGACCGGATTTCCGGCGCGGCCCCGAATCGCGGAAACAGGATCAGCGCCGGCCGCGCGGGCTCGTCCATCCGCAAGACCGCATCGGCAGGCGCGACGAGGTGGCGGATCGTCCCCTTGGGCGTCCCCGCCAGCTCCGGCCCGAACCGCGCCTCCGGCCAGGCCGCGCGCACCGCCGCGACGCTCTCGTTCTTCAGGCTCACCGGCCGCGGGAAGGCATGCGCCAGCCCCGTGTCGGGCGCGATCAGCGCGAACTCGTCGCCCATCAGGCGCCAGCCGCGCGCCGCGAGCAACGCCGCCAGCGTCGACTTCCCCGCCCCCGACTCCCCCGTCATCACCAGCGCCCGCCCGCCGCGCTCGACGGTGGCGGCATGGAGCAGCAGGTGACGGCGATGCCCCAGCGCCATCTGCAAGTTCATCGCCATCTCAGCGGCAAGCAGCGCGTGGCGGGCGGGCAGCGGCATCGCCCCCGGCAGCTCGAAATCGCCCGCCACCCGCACCTGCGGCCGCAACCAGCGCCGCCACGGGCGCGGTGCCTCCAGCCGGACATTGTGGTCCGCAATGTCCCGATCGGGGGCCGGATACCCCGCATAGAGCGCGCGCAGCTGCTCGATCGGCGCCTGCCGGTCCGATCCGATGCGGAACGACACCGGCCCCACCCGCAGCCCGATCCGGTGCCTCATCGCACCTCGACCAGACCCGCCTCGCCCAGCTCCGCCAGCCGCTCCACCAGCACCGCCCGTGTCGCACCGACCAGCTCGTGATCCGCCGCCAGCGCCGCCATCAGCGCGTCGAGGTCCATCGCCTTGCCCGTCAGCGCCGCCAGGATCTGCGGCGCCGGCTCGGCCAGCAGGTGGGTGGCGCCGGACGGCCGGTGGAACACCGCGGTGAACAGGTCGAGCGGCTCGTGCAGCAGCGCCCCGACAGCCGGCCCGCGATAGCGCAAGGACGGCCTCAGCCGCGCGGCATCTGGAGCGACGCGAAGCAGGTGAACCCGCCCTGCCCGCGCTGGAGCCGGCGTATGTACTTGATATAGGCCTGGTTCGACTCCCAAGTCGTCCCCGGCAACTGCCCCCCGGCGAGCGCGCGCTTGACCTCCTCGCCCGTGAACGGCGTCGTCCGGCCCGGAAACGAGTCCTTCGCTCCCGCCGGCACCACGCTGCCGTCCCTGGCGATCGCCGCGCCCGTGCGATCGGGTACCGGGATCTGGCAGGTCATCACCGACCCCGCCGTCTGCGCCAGCGCCGGCCGGATCGACACCACCGCGCTTGCACCCACCGCACCGAACGCCAGCACCCGGCGGCGCGTCGGCACGGACGGATCGGAAGGGGCGTCGGTCATGGGTCGCGCCTTAGCGTACTCCCGTCCCCAATGTGTTAACTGCGCCGGTGATCCATCCCGATCCGGGACGCCGCGTCACGATGATCGACGTTCCGCACTTTATCGCTACAGGACGGCCGGGATGACGGGATCGCTGACCACGCGAATCGGATGGGCGGTCGGGCTTGCGCTGGCGACCGCGCTGGTGATCCTCGTCCGCGCCGGCGCGGAGGCGGCGCTGGTCGCGCTTTTCGGGGCGCTCGCCGCCGGGGTCGCCGCGATCCGCCCCGATCCGGCCTTGCCCGCCGCCGCCCCGGTCGGGGGGGACACCCCGATCGAGCCGTTCCTCGACGCGATCGCCTCGCCCGTGCTGCTGGTCTCGGCCGGGCGGGTCGCCTCCGCCAACCGCGCCGCACGCGCCCTGCTGGGCGGGCACATCGTCGGCGAGGACGTGCGCGTCGCGCTCCGCCATCCCACCGCCGCCGCCCGGCTGGCGGAGGAAGCCTCCGCGCTGCCCGACCAGCCGGTCGAGCTCGCCGGGTTCGGGCAGCGCGACGAGCGCTGGCTGATGCACGTCACCCCTGTCGGCCCGGCCACCCGGCTCGTCCAGCTCGTCGACGAGACCGGCAGCCACGCAGCCGAGCGGATGCGGACCGATTTCGTCGCCAACGCCAGCCACGAACTGCGCACCCCGCTAGCCTCGATCCTCGGCTATGTCGAAACGTTGGCCGATGTCGCCGGCGATGATCCCGCCATCCGCAACCGTTTCCTCCGCATCATCCTGGACGAGGCGCGGCGGATGCAGCGGCTGGTGGAGGACCTGATCTCGCTGTCGCGGATCGAGGCGGAAAAGCACCGCCGGCCGACCGCTCCGGTGGACCTCGCTGCGCTGGTGGCGGAGGTGTGCGACGAGCTGCGCCGCGCCGGCCACCCGCGCGCCGCCGACCTCGCCTGCCGGACCGAGCCGGACCTGCCCCCGGTCGCCGCCGATCGCCCGCAATTGTCGCAGCTGCTGCACAATCTGGCGGGCAACGCACTCAAATACGGCCGGCCCGACACCCCGGTGACGCTGGCCGTCGCGGCGGGCGAACGCCGGACGGTGACGCTGTCGGTCGCCGACGAGGGCGAGGGGATCGCTCCCGAGCATGTCCCGCGCCTCACCGAACGCTTCTATCGGGTCGATGCGGGGCGCAGCCGGGCGATGGGGGGCACCGGCCTCGGGCTCGCGATCGTCAAGCACATCGTCGAGCACCACCGCGGCCGGCTCGACATCGCCAGCCGGGTCGGCGCGGGCACCACCGTCACCGTCACCCTGCCCGCGATCGCCGCGCCTATCGTGACGCCCCCACTCGGCCCGGCTGTCATGAAGCCGTAACCGCGCTGTCACATGGCCGCTCGGGTCCGATGCGTGCGCTTGTTTCCCTCCTGTTCCTGCTGCTCGCCGGCGGCTGCCACGACCAGGCGGCCGGCGGTGCAGGTCCGCGCGCGCAGATCCGGGTGGTGGGATCGTCCACCGTCTACCCGTTCACGACCATGGTCGCCGAACGGCTGGTCGCGTCCCGTCCCGATGCCGCCGCGCCGGTGATCGAATCGACCGGCACCGGTGCGGGCTTTCGCCTGTTCTGCGCCGGCATCGGCCCCGAACATCCCGACATCGCTGACGCCTCGCGCCGGATGGCCCTCGCCGAGTACCGCCGCTGCGCCGCTGCGGGGGTCGGCGGCGTGATCGAGGTCCAGGTCGGGCTCGACGGCGTCATCCTCGCCGAGGCGCAAGGCGGCCCGCATCTGTCGCTGACCGCCGCCGACCTGTACCGCGCGCTCGCCGCCGCCCCGCTCGGCCGACCCAACACGACGCGGACCTGGGCGGATGTCGACGCCCGCCTGCCCGCGATCCCGATCCAGGTCTATGGCCCGCCCGCCACCAGCGGCACGCGCGACACCCTCGCCGGCCTGATCCTGACCCGCGGCTGCGATGCGGTCGATCCCGCCGCACGCACCCTGCCGATGGGCGCCTATCACACCCGCTGCACCCGCCTGCGCGACGACGGCGTGTTCATCGACTCGGGCGAGAACGATAACATGATCGTCCGCAAGCTGCGGCTGAACCCGCAGGCGATCGGCGTGTTCGGCTACAGCTACCTCGAAGAGAACGCGGGCACCGTGCGCGGCATCCCGCTCGACGGGGTCGCGCCCAGCTACCCGGCGATCGCGAGCGGCCGTTATCCGGGTTCGCGCCCCCTCTACCTCTACGTCAAGCAGGCGCATCTGGGCGCGGTGCCGGACCTGCGCACGTTCCTGTCGCTCTACGTCCGCGCCGCACGGCCCGGCGGGGAGCTCACCCGCCGCGGCCTGATCGCCGCCCCCGCCGCGGTGCGCGCCCACGCGGCCCGGGCGGTCGCGCACGACGTCCCGCTCGACCCGGCGTCGCTGTCATGAGCACGCTCGGCCTCCTCTTCACGGTCACCGCGCTCGCGCTGATCGGCTGGTTCATCGCCCGCGCCCGCGCCGCGCAGTTCGCGTGCTCCCGCCGCCGGCCGGGGGCGAGCCCCGCGCATCACGGCTGGCGGGTCGCGGCGTTCACGCTCTTGCCGCCGCTGCTGTTCCTCTGCGTGTGGGCCACGGTGTCGCCCGCGCTGGTCACCGACCGGGTGCTCGCGACCCCCGCCGCCGCGGCGCTGCCCCCGCCGGGCTACGATCGCGCGACGATCCTGGCGGAGGCGCGCGGGCTCGCGGCCGGCGAGCGGCCCGGCGCCTTCCACCCGCTGTCGCGCACCCTCGCCCCCGCCTACGCCGCCGCACAGTTGCGCACCGACTGGATCGCGGCGGCGACGGCGCTGCTCTTGGGACTGATCGGCGGCGCGCTCGCGTTCGTCCGCGTCCGCGCCGATTTCGCCGCGCATGCCAGCGTCGAGCGGCTGGTCCGATCCACTTTCCTCGCCGCCTCGCTGCTCGCGATCCTGACGACGCTCGGCATCGCGCTGTCGCTCGCATGGCAGGGCGGGCGCTTCTTCGCGATCGTCTCGCCCACCGACTTCCTGTTCGGCACGCACTGGAGCCCCCAGGCGATCGACCCGCGCGATCCCGGCGCTTCGCTCGGCGCGCTGCCCGTGTTCTGGGGCACGGTCCTGATCGCCGTGGTGATCGCGATGGCGGTGGCGATCCCGGTCGGGCTGGGCGCCGCGATCTGGCTCACCCAGTATGCGCGACCCGCCACCCGCCGCCGGGTCAAGCCCGCGCTGGAGCTGCTCGCCGGCGTTCCCACGGTGGTCTATGGCTGGTTCGCGGCGCTGTCGGTCGCGCCCGCGGTGCGCAGCCTGGGGGTCGCGCTCGGCATCGAGTCGGCCTCGGGCGAAAGCGCGCTCGCGGCCGGACTGGTGATGGGAGCGATGATCGTCCCCTTCGTCTCGTCGGTCGCCGACGACAGCCTCCACGCCGTGCCCGTGGCCTTGCGCGACGGCAGCCTCGCGCTGGGCGCCACCCCGTCCGAGACGATCCGCCAGGTCCTGCTCCCCGCCGCGCTGCCCGGCGTCGTCGGCGGCGTGTTGCTCGGCGTCAGCCGTGCGGTCGGCGAGACGGTGATCGTCGTCATGGCCGCATCGGGCGTCGCGACCCTGTCCGCCAACCCGTTCGCCCCCGCCACGGCCGTGACCCGCCAGATCGTCGACCTGCTGACCGGCGAGGCGGTGTTCGACAGCCCCAAGACGCTTGCAGCCTTTGCATTGGGTCTCGTCCTGTTCGCGATCACGCTGGCGCTCAACGTCGCCGCGCTCGGCATCGTCCGCCGCCACGGACAGGCGCATGGCTGAGTCCGTCACCCCCGACCGCCGGGAACGGGCGCTCGCCCGCCGCCTGCGCCGCCGCGCCGCCGCCGAGCGCCGCTTCCGGTGGCTGACGACGCTGGCGGTGGTCGGCGCGCTCGGCTTCCTCCTCGTCCTCGTCACCTCGATCGTGGCGCAGGGGTGGCGCGGGTTCACCGAGACGCGCGTGGCGGTGCCGACCGACCTCGCCGCCGCCCACCTGCCGGTCGATCCCGCGCGGCTTGGCGGGCGCGGCGCGGACCTCGCGCTGGCGGGCGCGGGGCTGGAGGGCGTGGTGGACCGCGCCGCCGATCGCCTTGCCCCCGACCTGCTCTCGCCCGGCGCCTGGCTCCGGGTGCGCGACGCGATCAAGCGCGATCCGTCGCTGCTCGGGCGCAGCGCGGTCTTAGACCTGCCCGCCGGCGATGCGCTCGACCGGGCGTGGAAGGGGGACGGCACCCCCGCCGCCGAGGCCGTCTCCCGCCGCCTCGCCCCCCGCCTGTCCACGGGCCTCGCCACCGGCTTCCTGACCGGCGCCGACGCGACCGATGCCACCCGCGCCGGGATCTGGGCCGCGCTCAAGGGGTCGCTCCTGACGATGGCGGTGACGCTCGCGCTCGCCTTTCCGGTCGGCACGCTGGCGGCGCTGTATCTGGAGGAGTTCGCCCCCCGCAATCGCTGGACCGACCTCCTCGAGGTGTCGATCAACAACCTCGCCGCGGTACCCTCGATCATCTTCGGGCTGCTCGGGCTGGCCATCTTCATCGGCGCGTTCGGGCTGCCGCGGTCCGCCCCGCTGGTCGGCGGACTGACGCTGGCGCTGATGACCATGCCGGTGATCGTCATCGCCGCCCGTGCCGCGATCCGCTCGGTGCCGGGCTCGGTGCGCGAGGCGGCGCTGGGCATCGGCGCGTCGCCGGTGCGGCTCGTCGTCCACCACGTCCTGCCGCTCGCCCTGCCCGGCATGCTGACCGGCACCGTGCTCGGCGTCGCCCGCGCGCTGGGCGAGACCGCGCCCCTGCTGCTGATCGGTATGCGCGCATTCGTCGCGGCCCCGCCCCGCGGCTTCACCGACCCCGCCACCGTGCTCCCGGTCCAGATCTTCCTTTGGTCCGATCAGGTCAGCGGCGGCTTCGTCGAGCGCACGGCGGCGGCGATCATCGTCCTTCTCGCACTGCTGCTCGCGATCACCGGCGTCGCGGTAACCCTGCGCAACCGCTGGGAGGCGCGGCGATGACCCTGCCCCGCATCACCGCCCGCGACGTCAGCGTCTTCTACGGCGCGACGCGTGCGATCGACCGGGTGTCGATCGACGTCGACCAGGACAGCGTCCTCGCGCTGATCGGCCCGTCCGGCTGCGGCAAGTCGACCTTCCTGCGCACGCTCAACCGCATGAACGACACCGTCGCGGGCGCGCGCGTCGAGGGCACGATCCGCCTCGACGGTGAGGACATCTACGCCCCCGGAACCGACGTCGCCCAGCTGCGCGCCCGCGTCGGCATGGTGTTCCAGCAGCCCAACCCCTTCCCCAAGTCGATCTACGAGAACGTCGCCTACGGCGCGCGCATCCATGGCCTCGCTGAATCACGCGCCGACACCGACGCGATCGTTGAACGTGCGCTGCGCCGCACCGGCTTGTGGGAGGAAGTCCGCGACCGGCTGCGCGACCGCGGCACCACCCTGTCGGGCGGCCAGCAGCAGCGCCTGTGCATCGCCCGCGCGATCGCCGTCGAGCCCGAGGTGATCCTGATGGACGAGCCCTGCTCGGCGCTCGATCCGATCGCGACCGCCCGGATCGAGGAGTTGATCGGCGAACTGCGCGGCCGCTACGCGATCGTCATCGTCACCCACAACATGCAACAGGCCGCCCGCGTCAGCCAGCGCACCGCCCTGTTCGACGCCGGCCGCCTGATCGAGCACGGCGACACCTCCGACATCTTCACCAACCCGCGCGAGCCCCGCACCCGCGACTATATCACCGGACGTTATGGTTAAGAACGGCACCGGCCCGCTCCCCCGCCCGACCACCCATCCAGGATACGCTGTGGGCGGCCGGGTGGGGGAGCGGGCCGGTGCCGCCCATCAGGATCGCCCATGAACCAGCAGCACACCGTCAAGGCGTTCGACACCGACATCGGCCAGCTCCGCGGGCTCGTCAGCGAGCTGGGAGGACTGGCCGAGGCCGCGATCGAAAAGGCGATCCGCGCCCTCCAGCGCGCCGACCTCGACCTCGCCGCCCGCATCGTCGAGGACGACCGCCGTCTCGACGCGATCGAGGCAGAGGTGGAACGTCTCGCCGTCCGCATCATCGCGCTCCGCGCCCCGATGGCGGTGGACCTGCGAGAGGTCGTCGCCGCGCTCAAGATCGCCGCCGTCCTCGAACGCGTCGGCGACTATGCCAAGAACATCGCCCGCCGCGTCGCGCTGGTCGAATCCGAGCACCGGATCGAGCCGATCTCGGTCCTCCCCGCGATGGCGCGCATGGCCGCCGAGATGGTCCGCGACGCGCTCGACGCCTTTGCCGCGCGCGACCCCGAACAGGCGCAGGCGGTGGTCCGCCGCGACAGGGCGCTGGACGACTTCTACGACGCGATCTTCCGCACTCTCGTCACCCACATGGTCGAGAACCCGAAAACGGTCGGTCAGGTCGCACACCTGCTGTTCGTCGCCAAGAACCTCGAACGCATCGGCGACCACGCCACGAACGTCGCCGAAATGGTCTTCTTCGCGGCCACCGGCACCCAGATGGCCGACCGCGACACCGAAAGGAATGCCCGATGACACGCGCCCGCATGCTGCTGGTCGAGGATGACGCAGCGCTCTCCGAACTGCTCGAATTCCACTTCCGCCGTGAGGATTTCGAGGTGATGCGCACCGGCGACGGCGAGGAGGCGCTGCTGCTCGCGCGCGAACGCATCCCCGACATCGTCCTGCTCGACTGGATGCTCGAATCGCTGTCGGGGCTGGAGGTCTGCCGCCGCCTGCGCCGCGCGCCCGAGACGCAGAACGTCCCCATCATCATGCTCACCGCACGCGGCGAGGAGGAGGACCGGGTCCGCGGCCTCGAAACGGGCGCAGACGACTACGTCACCAAGCCGTTCAGCCCGCGCGAGCTGGTCGCCCGCGTCGGGGCGGTGCTCCGCCGCGTCCGCCCGGCGCTTGCCGGCGAACAGCTCAACTATGCCGACCTCGAGATGGACACGGTCGGCCACAAGGTCCGCCGTAACGGCGAAGTGGTACCGCTCGGTCCGACGGAGTTCCGACTGCTCAAGCACTTTCTTGAGCACCCCGGCCACGTCTTCTCGCGCGAACGCCTGCTCGACAGCGTCTGGGGGCACGACAGCGAGATCGAGGCCCGCACCGTCGACGTCCACATCCGCCGCCTGCGCAAGGCGATCAACGCCGGCGACCGCCCCGACATCATCCGCACCGTCCGCTCGGCCGGCTATGCACTGGACACCGGAAGTTAGGAAGGTTCGCTTGCGAAACGGTGGACCCATCGCGGGGGCGGGGCGTTGACCGACACAGCGCTGACGCCTTTGGCGCTCCGTTTCCTCAGGAGGTTCACCATGAAATACGTCCTGCTCGCCGCCGCCATGATCGCGGCGCCCGCACTTGCCCAGACGACCGGCTCGACTGGTGCAGGCACCCCCACCGCAGACACCGCTAAGCTGCCCGCCGGAACGGGCGCGGGCAACACGGATGGCGCGACGGCCGATACCCAGTCCTCTCCGAGCCAACAGACTTCGTCCGACTCGATGCCCGCCCAGTCGACCGACACCGGCATGGCCGGCAGCCCCGCCAGCGGCGGGACGATGAGCCCCGGCGGCTACCAGCCCTCCGGCGGCGCGACCCCCGGCGCGGCCCAGCCCGGCGCGCGCGTCGTGTTCCAGCAGGCGGCCGACCCTAACACCGCCTACCCGCCCCCGGCCCCGCTCGCCAAGTACCCGGTCTGCAAGAAGGGCCAGTACGACAAGTGCATCCAGCGCGGCGGCCGTTGATCTCCTGACCACGACCACACGAGGCCGCTCGTGTCTGGCGAAGGCGCTTCCGACGATCGGGAGCGCCTTTTGCTTGCCAGCTTCCAGTTCTCCCTCGCCTCCCCTCCCGTTCGTGCTGAGCTTGTCGCAGCACTGCTCTTTTTCCTGGCGCGCGAGAGGCGAAGATCAGCCCTCTGACCACTTCTGCGCAACCGAGCTCGCCTGTGTGTTGCGTGAACAATACAGCCGTGCTACACCCTCCGCCACAGGAGGGACCACCATGTACAGCGAAAGCGACATCGACGGCGCGGTCACGGCAGGGGCGATCAGCCCCGAGGCCGCCCGCGCGCTCCGCGGCCACATCGCCGCCGCCCGTGCCACGCCCGCGGTGGACGAGGAGCATTTCCGGCTGCTCACCGGTTTCAACGACATCTTCGTCAGCATCGCCGTCGTCCTGCTGCTCGCCGCGGTCGCCGGCATCGGCCAGACGATCGCCCCGCCCGTCGCCGGGATCGGCGTCGCCGGGGCGGCGTGGCTGCTGGCCGAGTATTTCACCCTCCAGCGCCGGATGGCCCTGCCCTCGATCCTGCTGCTGATCGCCTTTGTCGGCGGCGTCGCGGGCACCTTCGTGCTGGCGATCACCGCCAACGCGCAAGCCTATTTCGACTGGCTGCGCTCGGTCAGCACCGACCAGAATGTCCAGAAAGCGGTCATGGGCACGATCGCCGCCGCCATCGCCGCAATCACCGCGGGCGCGGCGTGGCTACACTGGCGTCGCTTCATGGTGCCGATCACCGTCGCGGCCGGCGCGGTCGCGGTGGCGGGCGTCGCGCTGTCGCTCACCGTGGGGCTGATCCCGGGGGCCGAGCGCGCCATCTACCCGCTCGTCCTTCTCGCCGGGATCGCGATGTTCGCCTTTGCGATGCGGTGGGACATGAGCGATCTACAGCGCCGCACCCGCCGCTCGGACGTCGCGTTCTGGCTCCACCTCGCCGCCGCCCCGATGATCGCCCACGCGCTGTTCAATATGCTGGGCGTGTTCGGGCCGGAGATGGATGCGGGCCGCGCCGTGATCGCGCTGCTGCTCTATGTCGCCTTCGCGCTGGTCGCGCTGGCGGTCGACCGCCGCGCGCTGCTCGTGTCGAGCCTCGCCTATGTGCTCGGCGCGCTTTACGCGCTGTTCCGCCAGGCGGGCGCGGTGGAGCTGTCCGCCGCCTTCACCGGGCTGGTGATCGGCTCGGCGCTGCTGCTGCTCTCCGCCTTCTGGCACCCGATGCGCGCTCGCGTCGTGGCGTTGCTTGGCAGCACGGGCGAGCGCCTGCCCCCGGTCGCGATCACCGCCTGAGTCTGGGAACCGGGTCGGCCCACGCCGACCCGGCCGTCACATCGCGTCGGGATGCGGCCCCAGCCGCCCGTCCTCCCGATCGAGCGCGTCGATCGCCGCGACGTCCTCCGCCGCCAGCGTCAGGTCCAACGCCGCGAGGTTGTCGCTCAGATGCTCCGCCCCTGACGCCTTCGGGATCGGGCACAGGCCATGCGCCAGGTGCCACGCCAGCGCGACCTGCGCCGCCGATCGGTTCACCCGCGCAGCGATCCCGGCGACCGTCACGTCCTCCAGCACGCCCTTACCCTGCCCGATCGGGCTCCAGCTCTGCGTCACGATCCCGTTCGCCTCGTGATAGGCCCGAAGCGCGCGCTGCTGGAACCACGGATGCAGCTCGATCTGGTTCACCGCGGGCACCACACCCGTTTCGGCCTTCAACCGGTCGAGCTGCTCGGAGGTGAAGTTCGACACTCCGATCGAGCGCACCTTGCCCGCATCGCGGAGCCGGATCAGAGCCCGCCATGCCTCCACATACCGGTCCTGCGCCGGCGAAGGCCAGTGGATCAGGTACAGGTCGACCGCCTCGACCCCCAGCAGCGCCAGGCTCTCGTCTAGCGCCGCCTCCGGGTCGCCCTGCCGGTCGTTCCACAGCTTGGTCGTCAGGAACGCATCCGATCCCTTGAACCCCTCGCCGACCCCGCGCTCGTTGCCATAGATCGCGGCGGTATCGACCAGTCGATATCCGAGGTCCAACCCCTTGCGCACCGTGGTCGCGGCCTGGCTGTCCTGCACCTGCCACGTTCCCATCCCCAGCCGGGGCATGGTGCGGCCATCGTTGAGCGTGAAATCGTCCATGCCGCGTCCAACCCGAGCAGGCCGCCCGGGTTCCCCGTGATTGACCCCGGCGCGCCCATCCCCCATGCCCCGCCGCCATGTTCGAAAAGATCATCGGCGCGCTCGCCGTCTTCGTCATCGGGGTGATCTCGGCCGGCGGCTATGCCGGCGTCATGCTGCTGATGGCGATCGAGAGCGCCTGCGTGCCGCTCCCGTCCGAACTCATCATGCCCTTCGCGGGCTATCTCGTGTCAACCGGCCAGTTCGACCTCTACCTCGCCGCCACCGCCGGCGCGCTCGGCTGCAACCTCGGCTCGGTCGTCGCCTACGAGGTCGGCAAGCGCGGCGGCCGCCCGCTGGCGGAGCGCTGGGGCCGCTACCTGCTGATCGGCGCGGGTGAGCTTGACGCCGCCGACCGCTTCTTCGCGCGCTGGGGCAACATGGCGGTGCTGGTCGGGCGGTTGCTGCCGGTGATCCGCACCTTTATCGCCTTCCCCGCCGGGGTCGCGCGGATGAGGCTGGTGCCGTTCCACCTCTACACCTTTATCGGCTCCTGGCCCTTCTGCCTCGCGCTCACCTGGGTCGGCATGACGCTGGGCGACAAGTGGAACAGCGACCCGCGGCTGAAGGCGTTCTTCCACCGCGCCGACCTCGCGATCGGGATCGTGCTGGTATCGCTCGCCGCGCTCTACCTGTGGCACCGCGTCCGCGGCCTCAAGCGCAACCGCGCCTGACTCCGCGGCCGGACGCTATCGCCCAAGCAAGCCACGCGACCGTCGGCACCGCAACCGCCAGCCACAGCCCGAACCCCATCCATGACGTCCACCCGAACCACTCGCTAGCCACCGTCCGGATGTCCCCGGCCGAAAAGCGCGCCCACACCGCCTCGACCTCGAACGCCAAGAATGGCGGCGCGAAGATCTCGGACGAGGCGATCGCGGCATTGATCGCGATCGACCCCGCCAGCACCGCCGCCACCACCCAACGGCCGACCCGCGACAGGTCGGGCCAATACCCCGCAATGCCCAGCGCCGCGGCCCCGACCAGCGGCAGCGCATGACGCGGCCCGGTGGAGTTTCCCCCGTCCCAATAGACATAGGCGGCGTTGACCAGCAGCGCGACCGCCGCCACCGCCCCCACCACCCAAGTCAGATCGCGGGTTACGCGCCGGTCCGACAGCCGCGCAAACCCGAGCGGTGCCAGCACCAGCACCGGCGCGACCCAGATCAGCCCCCGCCGCGTCCCGAACAGCACCTCCCAGAGCACCCCCGGATCGGGCACACCGAGGCCGAAGAACCCGCGGTTCATCCCTTCGAACCCGACCACGCCCTGATAGCCGAGCCGGACCGGCTCCCCGAACGCGAACAGGTTGTACCCGACCAGCGGCAGCATCGCGACCACCCCCGCCGCCGCCGCCACGCCCAGCACGCGCCAGCGCGCGCCGATCTGCCACGCCGCCCACAGCGCCAGCGCCGATCCCGCCAGCACCGCCTGATACTCGACCACCACCGCCCAGCCCAGGCTCGCCCCCAGCACGACCGGGTATCGCAGCCGCGGGTCGTCCTTCGTGCGCCACCCGGCCCACAATGCGATCACGAACAGCGCCGCGACCACCGCATGGCCGGTGATCGTCGTCGACCACCCCCATGCCGGCGTTCCCAGCGCATAGCCGAGGCTTGCCACGAGCGCCCCCGCCGCGCTTCCCGTCACCGCCAGGGCCAGGTCGAACAGCAACACCGCCGCCAGCGCGGTCAGCACCGCCGGCCCGCTCGCCACCGCCAGCCGCACCCGAAGCCGCACGAAGCGCGCCAGCGGCTCGTTGCCGAACACCTTGGACTCGAAATCCCGCGACCGCTCCGGGCGCGCCACCGCCAGCGCCGCCACCGCAGGCAACGCCATCAGCGTCATCCCTGGCGCCTTGTCGAGGTACAGGTGCGTGCCGAAATGCGCCTTGTCGATCGTCAGCGCGTCCCATTCGTCGATCGTCGCGTCGCCGTCCTCGACGATCGACAGCGCCGCGAACATCCGCGTCGCGTTGTTGGGATTGAGCTCCCACGACCCGAACCACGCGCAGCTTGCCCACACCAGCGCGAACAGCACCAGCCGCACGCGCCCCATCGCCCCTGCCCCCATCGCGGTCACCCCCTCGCCCCAAGGGCCTGATCCATCCAGCCTGAACCCCGACAAGCCCGAACCACCGTCACCCCTGCGCAGGCGGTCTATCTCCCGTCATTGCTCCCGCCTCATTGGCGGAGAGATGAGCCTCCGCCCTCTCGAGGGGCGACGATAGACTGGTTCGCCTCGAACGGATCGGTCGCTACGGCGCGCGCTCGGCTTCCACGGCGCGGGCCTTGCGCGCCTGGGCATAGGCGTTTGCCTGCTGCGCGAAACAGCCGCTCTGCCCGCCGCTGCCCACCGCCGAGCAGCTGTCGATCGTGCTGGTCCCCGCCCCCGCGGTCAGCGTGCCCTTCGCCTTCGCCGCCCAGCTCTCGTTCTCGGGCGTCACCACCAGCTCGCGCAGTTCCTTGGGCATGCGATACTGTTCCTGCGCGGACCGGCGCTCGCAGATCACGATCTCCTCGCCCTGGTCGTTGATCGGGCAGCGCTCGTTGCCGTACAGCACCAGCACGCCGTTGACCGGCGCGCGCTTGGGCACTTCGCCCGGCCCGCTGCTCGCCGACCGCGCGCGCGTTGCACCCGGCAGCGCCGGCCCCGCCTGCTGCGCCGTGGCCGGCACCGCCAAAGCCAGTCCGATCAGCAAAAACCCAACCCGCATACGCCCTCCTACACCCGCTTGGCGGCCGCGATCGCCACCTTGCAGCCCAGCCGGATCAATCCGTACAGCACCGGATAGCCGACCGTGTTCTCCGCGCCCGCACCCAACGCATGGTCGCGATGCTCCAGCTCCTCCGCCTGGAAATCGACGATGGCCTCCGACAGTTCGGGGTCGCTGTCGCCCAGCGCGTCGAGCTGTTCCTGATAGTGCTTGTCGATCTCGGTCTCGACCGCGGCGGTGCACGCCATCGCCGCCTCCGGTCCGATCGCGGCGGTGACCGCGCCCAGCGCGAATCCCGCGACGTTCCAGAAGGGCTGCAGGATCGTCGGCCTGACGCCGCGCTCGACGATCATCCGGTCGAAGAACGCGCGGTGCCGCTCCTCCTGCGCCGCCATGTGGTGGATCGCGCGCGCCGCCGGATGCCGGTCGCCCAGCACCGCCAGCTGCCCGGCATAGATGCGGGTCGCACCATATTCACCCGCCTGGTCGACACGGATCATGGCGTCGGTGGCCTCGGTCCGGTCGCCGGGTTTCCAGCTCCCCGTCAATCCCGTCATCGCGTCTTCCTCAACAGCAGCAGCACCCCCAACGCACCACCCAGCGAGAGGATCGCATTGAACCCCGCCAGCGAGATGCCGGCTAACGTCCACGGTGCATGGTCGCACCGCACCAGCGGCGCCTTCATCAGCTGGTCCAACCGCTCCGCCGCGGTCGCGCCGCTCAGCTGGATCGTCGAGGTGCAGGCGGTGAACCCCCGCCACCAGTGATACTCGACCCCGGCATGGAGCACGCCGATCACGCCCGACACCGCGATCAGCACCGCCGCCAGCACCACCAGCACCCGTCGCTGCCGCGGCAACGCCAGCGCCAGCGCCGCGACCACCACCGCCGCGTAATGCGGCCAGCGCTGCCAATGGCACATCTCGCACGGGTACAGATGCCCGATCAGCTGCGCCCCCCACGCCCCCGCCAGCAGCGCCAGCGGGATCGCCAGCGCCAGCTGCGCTGCACGTCTATCCGCGTGCGCCCTCACTGGGCCGCGCTGGGCTGTGGCTTGGTCACCGACCGGGTCACCGCCGCCACCTGGGTCGGCCCGCCCAGCCGCGCCACCGTCTTGAGCGCATACCAGAGCTGGAAGTCCTCGATCCCCTGCTTCTTCAGCGCCTCGGCCGACTGGCTGAAGCGCGGATCGGTGCGGGTGTCCTCCTCCAGCACCTTGGTGTTGTCGCCCTTGACCTCGTTGATGAGGTGGCGGCGCAGGTCCGCCTCGCGGAACACGGGGCGCGACTTGTAGTCGGGGTCGCTGATCTGCGGCACATGGACGTCGGGCTCGATCCCGCCCTCCTGCACCGAATGGCCCGACGGCGTGTAGTAGCGCGCGGTGGTGAGCCGCAGCGCCCGGTTGCCACCCAGCTCCATCACCGACTGGACCGATCCCTTGCCGAACGTCCGCTCGCCCATCACCAGCGCGCGGTGGTGGTCCTGCAACGCCCCCGCGACGATCTCCGACGCGGACGCCGTCCCCGCATCGGTCAGCACCACCACCGGCGCGCCCCCGGTCAGGTCGCCCTTAACCTTACTCTCGGCGAAATAGCGCGCCGTGTCCTCCGCCTCGCGCCCGCGCTGGGACACGATCTCGCCCCGGTCGAGGAAGATGTCGCTGACCGCGATCGCCTGGTCGAGCAGCCCGCCGCCATTCTCGCGCAGGTCGACGACATAGCCCAGCGGCTTGTGCCCCAGCGCCTTAGTGATCGCCATGATCGCCGCCCGCGTTTCCGGCCCCGTCGCCTCGGAGAAGGTGTTGATGTTGAGGTAACCGACCTCGCCTTTCACCTCCCACTTGACCGGACGCTGGACGATGCGCTCGCGCACCATGGTCACCTCGATCGGGGTCGGCCGCCCGGCGCGGACCAGCGACACCGACACCTTGCTGCCGGCGGGCCCCCGCATCTTGCCCACCGCCTCGTCCAGCGTCAGGCCGTATGCGAGCTCGCCGTTGATGCGCAGGATGATGTCGCCCGACTTGATCCCCGCGCGGTCACCCGGCGTGTCCTCCTGCGGCGAGATCACCTTGACCGCTCCGTCCTCCATCCCGACGGTGAGGCCCAGCCCGCCATAGGAACCCTGGGTCATGATCCTGAGGTTGTCGTACTCGATCCCGGTCTCATAGTCAGAATGGGGGTCCAGGTTCTGGAGCATGCCCTTGATGGCGCCCTGGATCAGCGTCTTGTCGTCGACCTTGTCGACATAGCTCGCCTTGACCCGGTTGAAGACCTCCAAAAACTGGTCGAACTCGCGATAGGTGTCGGTATCCACCGCCGCCATCGCGGACGTCGCGAGCGGCACCAGCGTCAGCGTGCCTAGGATCGCGGTGGCGGTAAGGAACTGGCGGCGCATGGAAAATCCCGAATGGAACGCGGTGGCCACAGGTATAGCCGTTCACGCAGCCACGAGCAAAGCCGATCACGCCTGAACGCCGGCTGAGCGGCCGGCCCGACGACGCCGACTGCCGGCCTACGCACCTCTTGCGCTATACACTCGTCCCGTTCGCGCTGAGCTTGTCGAAGCGCCGTCCTTCCGCTCCGGGCAACCCGCTTGCCGATCAAGGACGGTGCTTCGACCGGCTCAGCACGAACGGAGAGGCTGATGCTCAGCTACCCCACCAACGCCAGCACATCCATCGGCTGCCCCCGCCGCCTGAGCTCCACCGTCACACGCGGCTCGCCGGCACCAGCCCGCCCGATCAGCGCCCCCGCCCCGATCGTCGCCCCGGCCCTGAGCGCCGTCGCCGCCAGTCCCGTCACCAGGGTCGACCAGCCGTCGCCATGATCGACGATCACCACCGTCCCGAAACTGCGGAACCGCCCGGCATAGCGCACCACGCCCCCCGCCGGTGCCACCGCCGCCGCGCCCGGCTCGACCGCAAAGGTCAGCCCGCGCGACCGCACCCCCGCATCCGAAACCTCGCCGAACCCGGTCATCAGCCGCCCCTCGACCGGCAGGCGATACGCGCCTCCCGGCCGTCCAGGCACGGCAGCGCCCGGCGTCAGCGGCCGCGCCAGCGGTTCGGGCAGCTCGCCCAGGTCCGCCGCGGTCGCGCGCGCCGTGCCCTCCACCGTCATCCGGTCGACCAGGTCGCGCGCCTCCTCGCCCAGCGCCAGCGCGCGGTCCGACTCGCTCAACGCATTGCGCCCCAAAGCCTGCGCCTGCCCGCGATGCCGCGCCTCCGCCTCGGCCAGCGCGGTCCGCTCGCCCTCCAGCCGCGCCCGCCCGTCGCGCAGCGCCGCCGCCGCCAGCACCGCCCCCGCCTGCAACCGCCGCGTCGCCGCCAGCCGCACCCGCACCTCCGCCGCCCGCGCCCGCACCGCCGGCAATACCGCGCCGATCACCGCGCGCAGGTGGACGAGGTCGTCGACCGACTCCGGCTGCGCCACCGCCGCCACCGCCGGCCGCCGCGCCAGCGACTGCAACCCGGCGAGCAATCGCGCCGCCGGCGCCTGCGCCACGCCCAGCGCCGCGCGTTCCTCCACCAGCCGCGCCTCGACCAGTGCGACCCGCAGCGCCGCCTCGCGCACGCGTCCCTCCGCCGCGACGACCCGCGCCCTCAGCGCCCGCTCCTCGGCGGCGGCCCGGTCGGCGGCATCGCGCTCGCCCGCCGCCTGCTCGGCCAGCCGTTCGGCCCGCGCCCCGGCCTCCGCCGCTTCGCGCTTGGCGCTCGTCAGCCGGTCCGCGGGCGGTGCCGCGCCCAGCAGCATCAGCGCAAGGGGAAGCGCGCGCCGCATCACCCCTCGCGATGGTAAGGATGGCCGGCGAGGATCGCGGTCGCGCGGAACAGCTGCTCGGCGAGCATCGCACGCGCCAGCATGTGCGGCCAGGTCGCCCGCCCGAACGACAGCAGCAGGTCCGCGCCCGCCCGTGTCGCATCGTCGAAGCCGTCGGCGGCCCCGATCAGGAACCGCGCCTCGCGCACCCCCTCGTCACGCCACCGCCCCAGCCGCGTCGCGAACGCGACCGACGCCATGACGTCACCCGTCTCGTCCAGCACCACCCGCCGGCTGTGCGGCGGCAGATCGGGCACCCGCCCGCCACTGTCGGGCAGCTCGGTCACCCGCGTCGGCCAGATGATCCGCTTGAGGTAGCGGTCGACCAGTTCGCCCTCCGGCGACCGCCCGATCCGCCCGCGCGCGACGATGTGGAGCAGGATCAGGCGTTCCCCGGCGCCGCGTTCGCGGCCGGCGGGGGCGCATCCCCGAACTGCCACATCCGCTCCAGGTTGTAGAACGAGCGCACCTCGGGCCGGAACAGGTGGACGATCACGTCGCCTGCGTCGATCAGCACCCAGTCGGCGGCGGGCAGTCCCTCGACGCGGGGAATACGGCCGCACTCGGCCTTGATCCGCTCGGCCAGCTTCTGCGCCATGGAGGCGACCTGCCGGGTCGACCGACCCGACGCGATCACCATATGGTCCGCGATCGAGGACTTGCCCGCGAGCGGGATGGTCACCGTCTCGACCGCCTGGTCGTCGTCGAGCGACTGGAGCACCAGTCGGTGCAGCGCCTCGGCTTCCGCCGGATCGGCGGCGCGGGACGCGGGGTTCGGGGTGGGCAAGCTATCTCCTGGGTTGGGGTTTGGCGCACCACCACTCGGGGTCGCGCGCACGGATGGCGGTGGCGGAGGTCGGATCGGGGGGCAGGCGCAACAGCACGAGGGCCGGCAAACTCCACTGGGTCCACATCTTCGCCTGGTCCGGGCGGCGTCGGTACCGCCTGAACCAGCCCATCGCGGGCCCCGCGAGGGCGGCCTCGTTATAGGATGGTCGCGCGATCACCGCAATCGGCACCGTGCGCGCGATCCGCCGCCAGTCGCGCCAGCGGTGGAACTCAGCCAGATTGTCCGCTCCCATCAGCCAGATGAAGCGCCGCCGTGGGTAGCGCGCGGCCAGCGTCCTGAGCGTATCGACCGTGTACCGCGTCCCCAGCCGCGCCTCGATCGCCGACGCGCGGATCGGCGCGTTGCGGCTCATCCGCCGCGCCGACGCCAGCCGCGCCGCCAGCGGCGCCATCCCCGCCGCCGGTTTGAGCGGATTGCCCGGCGACACCATCCACCACGCCTCGTCCAGCCCCAACGCCGCCACCGCCGCCAGCGTCACCCGCCGATGCCCCCTGTGCGCGGGGTTGAAGCTGCCGCCCAGCAGGCCGGTGCGTATCATCACGGTTCCACGAACCAGTTCTCCCGCTCGTGGTGCACGCGGATGACCTCCACCTGCGCAGCTGCGACCGAGTACCGGATCAGATACGGGGTGTCGAACACCCGCAGCACGCGCGTACCGTCGTGCAACGGGCGTCCGCCCCTTGGAAAACGCTCAAGAAACCGGGCTCGCGACTGGATTGCGGTCAGTATTCGGACAGACAGGTCAGGAGCGACCTGTCGGGTCAGGTAATTGTCGATGTCGCGAAGATCTTTCAGGGCCGGCCTGGACCAAATTATCGGGAGCATCTCACCTGATGCCGCTCGATCATCTGTTCCAGCTCCAGCATCACCTCGGCGTGGGGCACGGTCTCCCCTCGCTTTACGGCCTCGACGCCTTCGCGGATGAACGCGGCGAAATCCGCCTCACTCTCGGCCACACGGCGAACCGCTTCCGCCGCGAACTCTGCCCTAGTCATGCCACGGGTCAGCGCGACCTGATCGACCAGCGCCAGGGTATCGCTGTCGACCTCGGTCGTAATCGCCGCTGCGCTTGCCATCATCCAAGCCTAGTGATCGGGCCGCACTCCTTCAACCCCGCACCTGCCCGGTCCCGCGACCGATCCACTTGTACGTCGTCAGCCCCTCCAGCGCGACCGGCCCGCGCGCATGGAGCCGCCCGGTGGCGATCCCGATCTCCGCCCCCAACCCGAACTCGCCGCCATCGGCAAATTGGGTCGACGCGTTCCACAGCACGATCGCGCTGTCGACCTCCGCCAGGAACCGCTCGGCGACCCCCGCATCCTCCGCCACGATCGCATCGGTGTGATGCGACCCGTGGGTCGCGATTTGGTCGATCGCCTGCTCCACCCCGGCGACCATCGCCACCGAGCAGATCGCGTCGAGATACTCGGTATCCCAGTCCGCCTCGCCCGCCGCCGCGATCCCCGGCGCCAGCGCGCACGCGACATTGTCGCCCCGCACCTCGCACCCGGTCGCCTGCAACGCCCCGATCAGCACCCCGGCGTGCGCGTAGTCGCGGTCGATCAGCAACGTCTCCATCGCGCCGCATATGCCCGTCCGCCGCATCTTGGCGTCGAGCACCACCGCCTGCGCCATCGCCGGATCGGCAGAGGCATCGACATAGACATGGTTGATCCCGTCCAGATGCGCGAGCACCGGCACCCGCGCCTCCGCCTTGACCAGCGCGACCAGCCCCTTGCCCCCGCGCGGGACGACGAGGTCGATCGCCCCGTCCGCGCGCAGCATTGCCCCCACCGCCGCCCGGTCGGTGGTCGGCACCAGCTGCACCGCCTCGCCCGGCAACCCCGCCTCGGCCAGCCCGCGCACGAAAGCCCCATGGATCGCCGCGTTGCTGTCGGACGCCTCGCTGCCCCCGCGCAGGATCGCGGCATTGCCCGCCATCACGCACAAGGCGGCGGCATCGGCGGTGACGTTGGGCCGCGACTCGAAGATGATCCCGATCACCCCGATCGGCACCCGCACCCGTGTGAGACTGAGGCCGTTGGGCCGCTGGGTCGCATCGATTACCTGCCCGACCGGATCGGCCAGCCCGGCGACCGCCTCCACCCCCGCCGCAATCGCCGCCACGCGGGCCCCGTCGAGCCGCAACCGGTCGAGCATCGCCCCCGACAGCCCCGCCGCCGCCGCACGCGCCACATCCCGCGCATTCGCATCGAGGATCGCCGCTTCCCCCGCCCGGATCGCCGCGGCCGCGGCGCGCAGCCCCCGCGCCTTGGCGTCCGTACCGGCCCGCGCCAGCACGCCCGCAGCATCACGCGCGCGCACCGCCATTTGGGCGATCATAATATCGGCATCGTCGCTCATGCCGCCGGATTAGCACGCCCCCTCGCGCCCTGCCCACTCCCCTGATACCATAGGGTCAAAGGGGAACGGGGCATGACCGAGATGGCAGGCGCGATCGGCGACATCGCGACTGGAACGCTCATCGCGCGTGAGGTGGATACGCCCGCCGCGTCGCACGGGGCATCGCACGGCGGCCATCCCGGCCTGTGCCTCAACTGCGGCACCCGCCTGATCGGCGCGCACTGCCACGCCTGCGGCCAGTCGGGGCACGTCCACCGCACCATGGGCGCGATCGGGCACGAGATCGCGCACGGCGTATTCCATTTCGAAGGCAAGATGTGGCGCACCGTGCCGATGCTCGTGTTCCGCCCCGGCGAGCTCACCCGCCGCTATGTCGCGGGCGAGCGGGTCCGCTTCGTCGCCCCGCTCGCGATCTTCCTGTTCACCGTGTTCCTGATGTTCGCCGTCGTCGCCAGCCTGCCCGGGTGGAGCGTCGGCAACGGGATCGAGGCGGGCGGGCGGCTGGCCGAGACGGTGGCGAAGGAACGCCGCGCCGCCGATGTCGCCCTGATCGACGCGACCCGCGAGCTCGCCCGCGAGCGCCGCGATCCCGAAGCGGACACGGACCGGATCGCCCGCCTCGAACGGCGGGTGTCAAAGGTGCGCGCGGACCGGGCCCAGCTGGCCCGCGCCGCGGGCCTGCTGCCCGACCTCAAGGACGCCCAAGACATCCGTTCCCACTCCTCGCTGGTCGACGACAACTGGTTGGAGGCCAAGATCAAGCTGGCCAGGGAAAATCCCGACCTGCTGATCTACAAGCTGAAATCTTCGGCCTACAAGTTCAGCTGGGCGCTGATCCCGCTGTCCACGCCATTCGTCGCGCTGCTGTTTCTATGGAGGCGCCGCTTTGGCCTGTACGACCATGCGGTGTTCGTCACCTATTCGCTGACGTTCATGTCGTTGCTGGTGATCGTCCTCACGCTGCTCAACAGGGTCGGGGTCAATTCCGGGTCGATCGTGTTCGCGGCGCTCGCGGCACCGCCGATCCACATGTACAAGCAGCTGCGAGGTGCCTACACCCTCACCCGCTTCGGCGCCGGCTGGCGGACGGCGGTGCTGCTGGTGTTCGCCTTTGCGGTGCTGCTCGGCTTCGGCCTCGCGCTGCTGTTCAACGGCCTTTCGCACTGACCAGCCCGGCCAGGTGATCCTGCAGGTCGCGCGCGTTCCGCTCCCAGTTGTAGTCCGACACCGTCGCCCGCACCGCCCCGCGCGGCGGCGGCGCGGCGAGCAACGCCCCGATCGCCGCGGCGAAGGCCGCCGGATCGCGCGCCACCACCCGCCCTGCCTCGGGCGACCGGACCAGCTCGCGCGCGCCCCCCGCCTCCGTGACCACTACCGGCGTCCCGCACGCCAGCGCCTCGACCCACGCGTTCGCGAGCCCCTCGGACGCCGAGGCCAGCGCCATCACGTCCGCCCCCGCCAACAGCGCCGGCAGCGCCCCATGGGCCACCGATCCCGCTAACCGCACCCGGTCGCCAACACCCAGTTCCGCGATGAGTCGCTCCAGCGCGCCGCGCTCGGGCCCTTCCCCCGCCACCGTCAACCGCACCCCCGGCAGCCGCGCCACCGCCCGGATCACCACGTCATGCCCCTTGCGCGGGATCAGCGCGCCCAACGACACGACCAGCGGCGGCCCCGGCGCACGCTCGACCGGCCGGAACCGCGCCTGATCCACCCCCGTCCGGTGCACCCTTGCAGCTGGCATCCCCAGCGCGACCATGTCGTCCGACAGCGCCTCAGACACCGCGAGCAGCCCGTCCGCCGCTCTTCCGGCCGCGAGCACTTGCGCGCGGGTAGCAGCGGTCCGCCCCCAATGGTGGATGTCCGCCCCCCGCGCCTTGATCGACACCGGCACGCCCAGTTCGCGCCCCAGCGCCACCGCCGCCGGCCCGTCCGGGAAGAAGAACGACGCGTCGATGACGTCGAACGCGAACGCGCGCCGCACCTGTGCCAGCACCGGCCGGAGCGCGCGGGCCAGCGCTCCCGCATGGAACCGCCCGCCCGTCCCCGGCAGCACCGCAAAGCGCGGTCGTTCGACCGCCAGCCCATGCCACGGCTCCCGCCGCGGCAACCCCGCCAGCGCGCGATAATGCGGCAACCACACCAGCCCCGGCGGCAACCCGATCGGCGCGACCACCCGCACCTCGACCTCGGGCCGCGCCGCCAGCGCCGCCGCCTGCCGCTCGACGAACACCCCGAAATTGGGCCGGCTCGCATCGGGGAACAGCGTGGACAGGGTCAGGACGCGCAGCATCGCCGCCGCCCTAGCCGGTCAGGGTTGCCACCCGCTTACCGACATCGCCAAGTCGTCCCACGCCCATTTTTTTGTGCTCCCGCGAAGGCGGGAGCCCAGACTGGACCCCCACCTTCGCGGGGGTACACCGGCGCGGGAGACAGGCCGGCTGTACCGACGTCCCCGACCTCGCGGCCTACACCCGCGCAGTCCCCGGATAGGCGAACAGCGCATCCGCCCCGGCCTCCAGCACCACCGTCTCGCGACCCGTCACCGTCGCGCACTGCCCCGCACCGACCGACAGCCCCGCGACCGTCCCGCCGCCGGTGATCGGCACCAGCCACCCCGTCCGCCCCTCTGGCAACGCCACCGGATGTTCGCCCGCCGACCAGCGCTCCAGCACGAACTTGGGCCCTTCGACGAACACCGTCCGCGCAGCCCCCGCCTCGACCGGCGGCGCGACCGGGCGGTACGGCTCCAGGTCCGCCACATCGACCCCGTCGGTCAGGTGCAGCTCGCGGTCGCTGCCATAATCGTACAGGCGATACGTCGTCTCGGAGTTCTGCTGCACTTCGATCAGCGTCAGCCCGCCGCCGATCGCATGGATCGTACCCGACGGCGCGTAATAGAACTCGCCCGCCTTCACCGGTACCCAGTCAAGGTCGCCCTCAATCGACCCGTCCTGCGCATCGGCGCGCAACTGGTCCTTGCCGATCGGCGCCTTGGGCCCGAGCGCGATCGTCGAATCGCGCGCGTTCGCCAGGATCGTCCAGCACTCGTCCTTGCCCCGCGGGAGCCCGCGCTGATGCGCCTGCTCGTCGTTCGGATGGACCTGCACCGACAGCTTCTCGCCCGTGAACAGGTACTTGATGAGCAGGTCGGGCTTGGAGTCCCCCGGCGCCTGAAACCAAACCTCGCCGATCGGATCGCCGTTCGGGTCCGCATCCTCGAACCCCGGCCACAGCTTGTGACGGCCCCAGGGCTTGGCGACGCGGTGGGTCTGGAGCAGGGTGGCGGGCATCGGATGTCCTTGGCTGGATGGCGGGCGGCAAACGCTTGGGGTGGCCGCTTGATCCGGGGGATTGTTCGTAGGCTCGCCGATACGCTATGACGCGCGCGATGCGTACCCACCAGTTCCGCCCGCTCGTCGCGCTCCTGTTGGCGGCCGTCGCCGTCACCGGCTGCGCCCGCACCCGTACCAAAGCCGACCTGCCCTATGTCGCCCGCGACGTCGGCACGCTCTACACCACCGCGCGCCACCGGCTCGACCAGGCCCGCTACAAGGAGGCGGCGCAGCTCTTCGACGAGGTCGAGCGCCAGCATCCGTACTCGATCTGGGCCCGCCGGGCGCAGCTGATGAGCGCGTTCAGCTATTATCTCAACCGCGACTACACCGAATCGATCTCGTCGGCGCAGCGCTTCCTGTCGGTCCACCCCGGCAACCGCGATGCGCCCTATGCCTATTACCTGATCGCGCTCGGCTATTACGAACAGATCTCCGACGTCACCCGCGACCAGAAGATCACCCGCCAGGCGCTCGACGCGCTGGGCGAGCTGTCGCGCCGCTACCCCAACACCCGCTACGCGTCGGACGCGCGTCTCAAGGTCGATCTCGTCAACGACCATCTCGCGGGCAAGGAGATGGAGGTCGGCCGCTTCTACGAGACGCGCGGGCAATGGCTCGCCGCCTCCATGCGCTTCCGTACGGTGATCGACCAGTACCAGACCACCAGCCACGCGCCCGAGGCGCTGATGCGGCTGACGGAAGCCTATCTCGCGCTCGGCCTGCGGCAGGAGGCGCAGCGCTCGGCGGCGGTGCTCGGGCGCAACTACGCCAACACCGACTGGTACGGGCGCGCCTACAAGCTGCTCGGCGAGAACCCGGTTCAGGTCGTGGCGGCGATCCCCGCGGGCCAGCCGGTGATCCCGCTCGGCACGCCGGGGGCCAAGGCGCAGTCGCTGCCCGGCATTTCGGACGGCCAGACCACGCCCAGCAGCGTGCCGACCGCCCCCACCGCGCCCGCGGGTTCGCCCGGAACGGGCCAGGTCACCGCGCCCACCCCCACGACGACCGGCACGCCCCAGACCTGATCGGCCTTTTCCCGCGCCCAAAGCGACCCCAGATGGTGACCGAACGGAACATTTGGGGATCAACTTTGCCGCACGATCGGCTATGGGGCGGGCGATGCTGACCGCGTTATCCATCCGCGACGTCGTCCTGATCGAGGCGCTGGACCTCCGGTTCGATGCGGGGCTGGGCGTCCTCACCGGCGAAACCGGCGCGGGCAAGTCGATCCTGCTCGACTCGCTCGGCCTCGCGCTGGGCGCGCGCGGCGACAGCGGACTCGTCCGCCACGGCGCCACGCAGGCGGTGGTCACCGCCACCTTCGACGCGCCCGAAGGGCCGCTCGCGGCGATCCTCGACGACGCCGGCATCGCACTCGAACCCGGCGAGCCGCTGATCGTCCGCCGCATCGTCAAGGCGGACGGCGGCAGCCGCGGCTTCGTCGCCGACCAGCCCGCGTCCGCCGCGCTGATGCGCCAGATCGGCCCCCACCTGGTCGAGGTCCACGGCCAGCACGACGATCGCGGCCTGCTCAACGCCCGCGGCCACCGCGCGCTGCTCGACAGCTTCGGCCGCACCGATCCCGCCGCCACTGCCGCCTCCTACGCCCGCTGGCGCGACGCCACCGCCTCGCTCGAAGCGGCCCGCGCCGAGATCGAGACCGCGCAGCGCGACCGCGACTGGCTCGAACACACGGTCGCCGAGCTGACCAAACTTGCCCCCGAACCCGGCGAGGAGGAGACCCTCGCCGACAAGCGCCGCTCGATGCAGCGTGCCGAAAAGGTCTCGGGCGAGCTGGAGGCGATCGAGGATCATCTCGAAGGATCGGACGGCGCGCTCTCGCACCTTCGCCAGGCTGCCCGCGTCCTCGAACGGATCGCGGAGGACCACCCCGCCCTTGCCGAGGCCCTCGCCGCGATCGACCGCGCGGTGATCGAGGGCGCGGTCGCCGAGGACAAGCTGCGCGAGGCCCGGCTCGTCCTCGCCTTCGACCCCCGCTCGCAGGAGGACGACGAGGCGCGGCTGTTCGAGCTGCGCGCGATGGCCCGCAAGCACCGCGTCCAGCCCGACGACCTCGCCGCGCTCGCCGCCGACCTCGCCGCCCGCCTCGAACGGCTGGAGGCGGGCGAAGGCGGAGTCGCCAAGCTGGAGGCCAAGGTCGCCACCGCCCGCGCCGACTACCTGTCCGCCGCCGACGCGCTCACCGCTCGCCGCGCCGCCGCCGCCAAACGCCTCGACGCCGCGGTCGCGGGCGAACTCGCGCCATTGAAGCTCGACGCCGCCCGCTTCCGCACCGTGGTCGCGCCGCTGGAGGAAACCGGCTGGTCGGGCGCGGGTCGCGACCGGGTGGAGTTCGAGATCTCCACCAACCCCGGCGCGCCCTTCGCCGCGCTGACCAAGATCGCGTCGGGGGGCGAGCTCTCGCGCTTCATCCTCGCGCTCAAGGTCGCGTTGGCGGAGGAAGGCGGGGCGGCGACCATGGTGTTCGACGAGATCGACCGCGGCGTCGGCGGCGCGGTCGCCTCCGCGATCGGCGAACGCCTCGCCCGCCTTGCCCGGCGCACCCAGCTGCTCGTCGTCACCCACAGCCCCCAGGTCGCGGCGCGCGGGGTCGAGCACCTGCTGATCGCCAAGAGCCACGACGGCACGGTCACCCGCACCGGCGTCCGCCAGCTCCTGCCCGACGAACGCCGCGAGGAGATCGCCCGCATGCTCTCCGGCGCCACCGTCACGCCCGAGGCGCGCGCCCAGGCCGAGCGCCTGCTGGAGACGGCCTGACGCTCGCGAGCAAGTCGCTATCGCGACGGCACGGCTGTCCTACAGCGCATCATTCTGCCATGACCATGACGACCCGTGGCCTGACCGGCGCCCCATGGAAGAAAAGCGGCCTACCCCGCGACCTTTGCTGACCTTTCGCCGGCCCGAACGGAAGAAACACGGTCGATCCCGTGACCTTTCGTGACCTTCCGCCCGTCCGGCCGCCGACTCAGATCGTCCCCGCCGCCCCGTTCGCCCCGAACGCGCTGCCGGAGGTATAGCTGTTCCCCTCCTCGGCCAGCGCCACGTACAGCCCGGCCAACTCCGCCGGCTGGCCTGCGCGGCCGATCGGGTTGGCCTTCTTGTCCTGCCCGAACTCGCCCATCTTGCCCGGCAACTGCCCGCCCGCGACCTGCAACGGCGTCCAGATCGGCCCCGGCGCGACCATGTTCACCCGGATGCCCTTTTCCGCCAGTTGCTTGGCCAGCCCCTTGGTGAAGATCAGGATGCCGCCCTTGGTCGTGGCATAGTCGAGGATCTCCGGCTCGGGGCTGACCGAGTTGACCGACCCGGTGTTGATGATCGCCGACCCCGGCTTCATCAGCGGCACCGCGGTCTTGGTCAGCCAGAACATCGCGTACAGGTTGGTCTTGAGCGTCCGGTCGAACTGCTCGAAGCTGATCTCGGCGATCGACTCCTTGGACTGCTGGTACGCCGCGTTGTTGACCAGGATGTCGAGCCCGCCCAGCGCCCGATGCGCCTTTGCCGCCAGCCCGGTGGTGAACGCCTGGTCGGTCAGGTCGCCCGGCAACAGCACCAGCTTGCGCCCCTCCGCCCGCAACAGCTTGGCGAGGTCCTGCGCGTCCGGCTCCTCCGATGGATAATAGTTGATCGCGACATCGGCACCCTCGCGAGCGAACGCGATCACCGCCGCCCGGCCGATCCCAGAATCACCCCCGGTGACCAGCGCCTTGCGCCCCGTGAGCCGCCCCGACCCGCGATAGCTCCGCTCCCCCGAATCGGGCACCGGCGTCATGTCCCGCTGGAGCGCGGGCCATTTCTGCCGCTGCTCGGGAAAGGGCTGGTTGGTGTATTTGGTCCTGGGATCGACCGGGGCGGGGCTCCCCTGCGCTTGCGCGGCAGCCTGTCCGACCATCGCAGCGGCCGGCGCGATCCCGGCGATCGCGGCACCCTTCAGCAAGTCCCGGCGGCTCGAGTCCTCGCTCATGTTAACCCTTCCTTCCTCGTGGCTTGCGGGCAAAGCGCGCGCCGCCGCGAAAGGTTCACCCCCATCCGCCGTTGGCAAGCCGCACCGCCCCGCTTAACCGGGGTGCATGACCGCGCTGCCCGCCACCGAGACCGAAGCCGCCGCCGAGCTGGAGCAGCTCGCCACGCGGATCGCCCGCGCCAACCACCTCTACCATACCGAGGACGCGCCCGACCTGTCGGACGCCGACTATGACGCGCTGGTCCGCCGCAACGCCGCGCTGGAGGCCGTCTTCCCCGCTCTCGTCCGCCCCGACTCCCCCTCGACACAGGTCGGCGCAGCCCCCGCCGCGCATCTCGCCAAGGTGCCGCACGCCAGGGCGATGACCAGCCTCGACAACGCCTTCGCCGACGAGGAGGTGGCCGAGTTCGTGGCGCGCATCCGCCGCTTCCTGCGCCTGTCCGACGACGAGCCGGTCGCGCTCACCGCCGAGCCCAAGATCGACGGGCTGTCCTGCTCGCTGCGCTACGAACGCGGCCGCCTCGTCCAGGCGCTGACCCGCGGCGACGGGCAGGTCGGCGAGGACGTCACCGCCAACGTCCGCACGGTCGCCGACATCCCCCAACAGCTCACCGGCCACGCCCCCGACGTCTTCCCCGACGTCTTCGAGGTCCGCGGCGAGGTCTACATGGCCAAGGACGCCTTTGCCGCGCTCAACGCCCGCCTGCTCGCCGAGGCGCAAGCGACCGGCAAGGAGGCGCGCCAGTTCGCCAACCCTCGCAACGCCGCCGCCGGCTCGCTCCGCCAGAAGGACGCTGGCGTCACCGCCGACCGCCCCTTGCGCTTCCTCGCGCACGGCTGGGGCGAGGCGAGCGCGGTCCCGGCAGAGACGCAAGGGCAGCTGGTCGCAGTCCTGCGCAACTGGGGCTTCCCTATCGCCGACGCCTTTACCGAGGTAGCTGACACCGACGCCGCGCTCGCCGTGTACCGCGCGATCGAGGCCACACGCGCCGACCTCCCCTTCGACATCGACGGCGTGGTCTACAAGGTCGACCGGCTCGACTGGCAGGCCCGCCTCGGCGTCGTCGGTCGTACGCCCCGCTGGGCGATCGCACACAAGTTCCCCGCAGAGCGCGCCCAGACTACGCTCAACGCGATCGACATCCAGGTCGGCCGCACCGGCAAGCTCACGCCGGTCGCCCGCCTCACCCCCGTCACGGTGGGCGGGGTAGTGGTCACCAACGCCACGCTCCACAACCGGGACGAGATTACCCGGCTCGACGCGCGTGAAGGCGACCGCGTGGTGCTGCAACGCGCGGGCGACGTGATCCCCCAGATCGTCGAGGTGCTGCCGCGCGACAGCGACCGGCCCGTCTTCGTCTTTCCCGACCACTGCCCGCGCTGCGGCAGCGAGGCGGTCGCGGAGGAAGGCGAGGTCGACGTCCGCTGCACCGGCGGGCTGGTCTGCCCGGCCCAGCGGCTGGAGCGGCTCAAGCACTTCGTCAGACGCGGAGCCCTCGACATGGACGGGCTGGGCGAGAAGACGCTGGTGGAGTTGGTCGATCTTGGCTGGATCCGCGAGCCCGCGGACATCTTCCACCTGGCGGCCCATCGCGACGACCTGGTGGGCCGCGAGGGGTGGCAGGCGAAGTCGGTCGATGCCCTGATCGCCGCGATCGAGGCGCGGCGCGCCCCCGACGCGGCCCGGCTGCTGTTCGGTCTCGGCATCCGTCACATCGGCATCGTCACCGCCCGCGACCTCCTGAGGCGCTACGTCACCCTGCCCGCGATCGCCGAACTCGCGAACGCGATCATCGCTGAGCGGGACGCGACCGCGCCGGTGATCGGAGAAACGGAGGCGAAGCACCGCAGCCGGCAGGACAAGATGATCGCGGAGCTGATCGGCGTCGAGAACGTCGGTGCCGCCGTAGGGCGCGCGCTCGCCGACTTCTTCCACGAAGCGCACAACCGCGCGGTCTGGGACGACCTCCTGGCCGTCGTGAGTCCCCCGCCCTTCGCCGTGGAGACCCGCGCGTCCGAGGTGTCGGGCAAAACGGTGGTCTTCACCGGCACGCTGGAAACCATGAGCCGCGACGAGGCCAAGGCGCAGGCCGAGGCGCTGGGCGCCAACGTTTCGGGATCGGTGTCGAAGAAGACCGACCTCGTCGTCGCAGGCCCGGGCGCGGGCTCCAAGCTCAAGAAGGCCACCGATCTAGGCGTCCGAGTGATCAACGAAGCGGGCTGGGCTGCGCTGGTGGCTGCCACGATCCAGCCGTAATCCGTTGCCGTTTTGCAACGCAACATTCCCGCCTACCAAAGGTTCCCGAATCCGACTCGCCGCTGTCACCGAACGGAAATAAAAGGCGGGCAGGGCCCCGGGCGACGGCGAAGGCTGCGATCCGGGCTTCGGCTCAAAGGGGAATCTTCTGATGCGAACCAATCTTTTGCTGGGTGTGGCTGCGGTCGCGCTCGTCATGCCGGCCTTTGCTTCCGCGCAGGAGACGACCTCGTCCATCCGCGGCTCGGTCACCGTTGGCGGCGCTCCGGTCGCCGGTGCGGAGGTGGTTGCGACCGAGGTCAACTCGGGCACGCGCTCGACCGGCAGCACGGATGCGAGCGGAGCCTTCACCCTCGCCGGTCTGCGTCCCGGTGGCCCCTACACCGTCGAGATCACCAGCCCTTCGGGCAACACCACCGTCACCGACATCTTCACCGTCGTCGGTCAGCCCTTCGACCTGCCCGTCGAGCTCGCCGCGGCGGGTGACACCGGCGGCGACATCGTCGTCACCGCCTCCTCGATCGTCGGCGCCGGCACCATCGCCAGCGGCCCGCGTACCGTGCTGACCCAGGACGACATCTCCAAGGTCGCGTCGGTCAACCGCGACGTGCGCGACCTCGCCCGCCGCGATCCGCTCGCGCAGCTCGACCTCGGCAACAGCCGCGCGGTCAGCTTCGCCGGCGTCAACCCGCGCTTCAACCGCTTCACGATCAACGGCGTCCAGATCGGCGACAATTTCGGCCTCAACGCCGACGCGAATCCGACCGGGCGCGGCCCGGTGCCGTTCGACGCGATCAGCCAGTTCTCCGTCTCGATCGCCCCCGTCGACATCCGCCAGGGCAATTTCCAGGGCGGCGCGATCGACACGGTGCTGCTGTCGGGCGACAACGAGTTCCACGGCACCGGCTTCTACTCGCAGTCGACCGACGGGCTGCAGGGCGACCGGATCGGCAGCACCTACATCCCGCTGACCAAGTACAAGTCCGAAACGTACGGCGCGACCTTCCGCGGCCCGATCATCCGCGACAAGCTGTTCTTCATGGTCTCCGCCGAGCGCAACACCGACCCGCGCCCGCTGACCGTCTCGTCGATCACTCAGATTCCCGGCCTGACCCAGGCACCGATCACCCAAATCCAGGGAATTTCGCAGTCGGTCTACAACTTCGCCGCTGGCGACGTCCTGCGCATCAATAATCAGCGCGACGAGAAGATCGTCGGCCGGATCGACTGGAACATCACCGATGGCCAGCGCCTGTCGCTGTCGTACATCAACGCGTATGAATCGAGCACCGTCAACAGCAACGCCAGCCAGAGCACGTCGACGCCATCGCTCGGCCTGTCGTCGAACGGCTATCAGCGTTCGGTGCTGGTGCGCGCCGGCATCGCCCAGCTCAACTCCGACTGGACCGACCGCCTCCACACCGAGGCGCGCTTCCTCTACAAGTCGAACGAAGTGACGCAGGCCCCGCTAAACGGCCTCGGTTTTGCGCAGTTCCGCATCTGCACCGACGCCAACAGCATCAACACCGGCACCAACACCAACACCAGCTGCGGTACCGCGCCGGTGATTGCGATCGGTCCGGACAACAGCCGTCAGGCGAACGATCTCTATTTTGACACTTGGGGCGGATCGCTGCTCGCGCGCTACAATGCCGAGGATCACGAGGTCCGGGTGCTGGCGGAGTACAACCGCAACCGTACCACCAACCTGTTCCTGCAGAACGCCGCCGGCAACTTCTACTTCGACTCGATCGCCGACTTCCAGGCGCGCCGGGCGAGCCAGCTGGTCTACCAGAACGCGATCTCGGGCAACGTCCAGGATTCAGCCGCCAACTTCGTCTACGAGCAGTGGACCTTCGGCGTGCAGGACACCTGGCAGATCGCCGACAATCTCGACCTGACCTACGGCGTCCGCTACGACCTGTACGGCATGCGGTCGGAAGTGCCGGCGAACGTCAACTTCTTCAACCGCAACGGCTTCTACAACACCAAGAACTACAAGGGCCTGGACAATTTCCAGCCGCGGATCAGCATCAACTGGCAGCCGGTCGACCGCCTGCGCCTGCGTGCCGGCGCGTCGGTGTTCGGCGGCGGCAGCCCCGACATCTACCTGTCGAACAGCTATTCCAACACCGGTGCCAGCACCAACCAGATCACGCTGACGCGTGGCACCGCCACCGGCAACTGCCCGGCGACCAACCCCGCGGTCTGCGCAGCAGCGCTCGACAACGTCACCGGCAGCTCGATTCCGGGCGCGGTCACGACCTTCCTGACCAACGCCACCGGCTCGCGCACCGCGCCCGTGTCGGCGCTCGCCCCCGACTTCAAGCCGCCGTCGGTGACCAAGTTCAACGCGTCGGCCGACTACTCGATCTTCGGGGTCAACGTCGGCGCCGACTACCTGTTCACCATGACCAACCAGGGCGTCGCCTTCACCGACCTGCGCGCCCGTGTCGCCGGCGTCCTGCCGGACGGCCGTCCGCGCTACACCTTCGCGACCACGCCGGGAGCGGGCGTCCAGACGTCGGACAACAACGCCGACTATCTGATCTACAATGATGGCCGCGGCCGCAGCCACATCGGCGTCGTGCGGTTCAGCAAGGACTTCGACTTCGGCCTGTCGCTGGCGGGCAGCTATGCGCTCCAGGACGTGAAGGACGTCAGCCCGGCGACCTCCTCCACCCCCGGCTCGCTCTATGCGACCGCGGCCAAGGCGGACCCGAACTTCCCCGCCTACGGCAAGGGCAACGACGAGACGACGTGGCGCTACACCTACAGCGTCGGGTTCGACCGGGCGTTCTTCGGGGAATACCGCACCCGCATCCAGCTGTTCGGCGAGACCCGCGCGGGCCGTCGCTACAGCTTCACGATGCAGGACAACACGCAGAACACGCGCCTGCCGGTGTTCGGCACGCTGGGCAACAACAACGCCTTCCTGCTGTATGTCCCGACCGGTGCAGACGATCCCCGCGTCAGCTACGATCTTCCCGTCACTCGCGACTCTCTCAACAGCCTGATCGAGAACACCAACCTCAAGAAGTATCGTGGTGGCATCGCGGCCCGGAACATCGCCCGCAACCGCGCCTTCACCCGCATCGATCTTCACCTCGAGCAGGAGTTCCCGACCTTCATCGGCAATTCCAAGATCACGCTGTTCGGGGACATTGAGAACCTGCCCAACCTGCTCAACAGCAAGTGGGGCGGCCTGCGCCAGTACGGCTTCCCGTACACCAGCGACGTGGTCCGCGTGCAGTGCCTCCAGGCACCGGTCGCGACCGGCACCACGCCGACCGCGGCCCAGCTGTCGACCAGTGCGGCGACTCCCTGCGCCCAATACCGCTACTCGACCTATCGCGACGTTCCGGAAACCGCGGTGCAGTTCAACAACTCGCTGTACCTCGTTCGCCTGGGCGCACGCTTCACCTTCTGATCGCCCCATCACCGGGATCGATGGGCCGCCGTTCCACCCGGAACGGCGGCCCTTCTGCTTGGCTACAGCCTCGCCCGCAGCCCCAGATAGGCGGCACGGCGCTCGACCGGGTAGTAGATCGCCGACGCCGGCGTCGCGGACACCACCGCGCTCACGTCGCCGGTCGCCCGCGTAGCCGTCAGGTTGCGCAGGTCGAGGAACGCCGACAGTTTCGGCCCGATCGCCGCCGAGCCCCCCACCCCCAGCAACGCATAGCGGCTGGTCCGGGTCGTGTTGCGATAGTCCGCCCACGCGCCCTGCGGCACCCACTCGACCCGCGGCGCGATCCAAGTCGTCGCGGACCCCAGCTTCAGTTCGCCCCGCCACAGGTGACGCGGGATCACCGGGAGCCGGTTGTCCCGGTACTGGGCGTCGTCGCGAAAGCGGAAGTCGCTGTAGCTGTATACCTGCCGCAGCGCCGCCCACCGCGCCAGGGCCAGGTCGAGCGACGCCTCGACGCCCTGATGCCGCGTCCGCCCGGCGTTGGAGGTGGCGGCCGGGATCGACTGGTCGACCGTGAACTGGAGCAGCTCGCCCCTCAGATCGCTGCGATAGACAGCGACGTCAAACCGCGCCGGCCCGGCCGCGCCGCGCACCCCCGCCTCGCTCGTCCAGCCGCGCTGGACGTCCAGCGGCACGAAGCTCGCCACCTGCCCCAGTTCGGTGAACCCCGGCATCTCGTGGCTGCGGCTACGGTTGGCATAGACCGTTACCCCGCCCACCTCGAACAGCGCGCCGATCCGTGGCGACAGCTCGGCATAGGTCCGCCGCCCGGTCGCCACCGCTGGAAAGAAGACATCCTGCCGCCGCATCCCGACGCCCCAGTCGGCCCCGCCGACGACCGTCACCCCCGCCAGCGGCCGCCACCGCGCTTCCGCATAGCTGTCCACCGTGTGCGCGGCCTGCTCGGCGCGGAAGGTAACCGCCCCGCGCGCACTGGCCAGGTTGCGGAACCGGCGCGAGTGCACGGTGCCGAACCGCGCCAGCGTCCCCGCCGCCAGCGACACCGGCCCCGCATCCCAATCCAGCCGGGCGACCGCGCCGGTGTCGGTCGATTTCTGATCGATGATCTCGAAGATCGGGTGCTCCAGCGCCTTGAGGTTGAGGAACCCCGCCACCGCCAGTCGCACTGATCCCCAATCGAGGTCGAGCCGGTCCTGCACCCGCATTGAATCGATGTTGCGCGCCTGGTCGCCCGCCAGCGCGGCGGCGGACGCCTGCTTGGGATCGGCGAGCGCCTGCGACCGGGTCAGCGCGCCGGGCAGCTTCTGCCGGATGGTCTGCGCCGACAGGTACAGCCGGTTGCGCGCCACGGACGACAGCGCCAGCCCGACATTGCCGTTGAAGCGTAGCGCATGCCGGTCCGCATGGTCGCGGTCGCCGCCCGAACTGTCGCCCGCCACCGCCGCGAACGCGTCGCCCGCACCGCTGTCGATACCGCCGCTCAGCAGGCCTCGCACCGTGCCGAAGCTGCCGCCATCGAGCCGCGCACGCAGCCCCGCCGTACTGAACCCGGTCGGCGTCGCCGCATTGATCGCGCCGCCCAGCGTCGCCGCGCCCCAGGCCAGCGAACTGGCCCCGCGGATCACGTCGATCCGCTCGAACAGCTGCGGGTCGATCTCCTGGAAGTCCCCGCCGCCATCGGCCAGGTTGATCGGCACCCCGTCCTGGAACAGCGTGATCCCGCGAACGTGATTGCCGCGTCCGATCCCGGAGCCACGGATCGAGACCCGCACCTCCTGCCCGTAACGCGGCTGGAGGTGGACGCCAGGCGAAAAGGCGAGCGCATCGCGCAGCGACACCGCGGTGGCGTCGTCGATCGCGGCGGCCGCGACCGTGTCGGTCCCGCCGGGTGCCGGCGGCGGCGTATCGGGATGCGCGGTCACGACGATGTCGCGGCGTGCTTGGGGATCGTCTTCGGCCCGGACGGGCACGGCAAGGAACAACGGCGCGCAGGCAAGCGCGCGCAGGGCACGGATCATGGAAACCTCGATCGGATAGCGGGTCGTGAAGCCGACGCACGACGGCGGCGGCAGGGACGATCAGGCCGAGGCGGGTGGTCCGGTCGCGGGCGGCGGCGGTGCGGCGAGACCCTGTCCGACCAGGACGAGCAACCGGCCCGTCGCCTCCGCAAGATCGGTCACGGGCAGAATTTCGCCCGCAGGCGGAGCGGTAAGGCTCGCCACCTGCCCCACCGCGGCAAAGGCGCAAGGATGCTCGCCCAGCGTGTCGCCACGCCCGCCGTCCTGATGGCGGGCGTCATGCCGCATCGGCATCGCCATCGCCGGGCCGCTGCCGTCGCACGGGACGATCACGACACCGGTCGTGCCCATCACGGGCATCCAGCCGACCGGCATCACCCCGCGCACGATCAGCGCGCACGCGATCAGCAGCAGCGCCAGCCGCGGCCACATCCGGAATAGGTGACGCAACGCGGCCATCGCCGGCCGCTTAGCCGCGCCCGCTGGCGAGGCAACCGGACAAAACGTCTCACCCCGCCCAACGCCCGCTTTTGCGCCCGCCGATCACCCGGTGTAAGGCGACCGACGATCCGCCATGGCCACGCTCCCTCTCCCCCGCGCGCCCCTTTCCGCCCGTCCGTTCTTCGAGAATAAGGCGCGCGCTTTCTGGACGCTGCAGGCGGGAGGATGGAGCGGCTATCTGGTGCTGCGCGGCGTGTCGGCGATCGCCAACGGCTTCGCGCTCGAAATCGTCATCCCGGTCATCATCGATGCGATCCTGGGCTATTGCATCACGCTGCTGCTATCGACGCTGTACGGCCAGTACCGGCCGCTCCAGTTCAAGTTCCAGCTGCCGTTGACCGTGCTGACGCTTGCCTGCGCGATCACCCTCTACGCGGCCTTTAACGCCTTCTCCTACTCGTTCATCCGCAACGAGGTGCCGGGCATCACCCTGCCCTACTTCCTGGGGTTCGTGTTCCTGAACTCGGTGACACTGGCGGGCTGGTCGGCGCTCTACTTTGCGATCAACTACTACCTCATCGTCGAGGACCAGATCGACGAGATGCGCGCGCTGGAGCTTCAGGCGTCCTCGGCCCAGCTGGCGATGCTGCGCTACCAGCTCAACCCGCACTTCCTGTTCAACACGCTCAACTCGATCTCGACGCTGGTGCTGTTGAAGCAGACCGATCGCGCCAACGCGATGCTGTCGCGCCTGTCCTCGTTCCTGCGCTACACCCTCGCCAACGAGCCCACCGCCCACGTCACCGTCGCGCAGGAGGTGGAGACGCTCAAGCTCTATCTCGAGATCGAGAAGATGCGCTTCGAGGATCGCCTCCGCCCCGATTTCTCGGTCGATCCCGCCGCCGAGCGCGCGCTGCTTCCTTCGCTGCTGCTCCAGCCGCTGGTCGAGAACGCGATCAAATACGCCGTCACCCCGCAGGAAGACGGTGCCGAAATCTGCGTGCGCGTGCGGCTCGCCGGGGAACGGGTGCAGATCGACGTGTCCGACACCGGCCCGGGGTTGAACGACACGCGCGCAATGCCCAGCCTGTCCACCGGCGTGGGACTGACCAACATCCGGGAGCGGCTGGCGCAGGCTTATGGCGCCGAACACCGGTTCGAGGCGCGCTCCATGCCGGCAGGCGGCTTCTCGGTCGAGATCGAGATCCCGTTCGAGCTCGACCAGCGAAGAGAGACCTGAATGACCATCCGTACCATCCTCGTCGATGACGAGCCGCTCGCGATCCAGGGGCTGGAGCTCCGCCTGGCGGCGCATGACGACGTGGAGATCATCGAGAAGTGCATGAACGGGCGCGAGGCGATCCGCGCCATCAAGACCCACAAGCCCGACCTCGTCTTTCTCGACATCCAGATGCCCGGCTTCGACGGCTTCTCGGTCGTCCAGGGATTGATGGAGGTGGAGCCGCCGCTGTTCGTCTTCGTCACCGCCTATTCCGACCACGCCTTGCGCGCGTTCGAGGCGCAGGCGGTCGATTATCTGATGAAGCCGGTCGACGAGAGCCGCCTCGCCGACACGCTCGACCGCGTCCGCCAGCGCCTCGCTGAGAAGCGCGGGGTCGAGGAAGCCGACCGGCTCAAGGAAGTTCTCGCCGAGCACGCCCCCGAAGCCGCCGCCGACATCGTGGCGACCCCCGACGCCGACCTCGCCGCGAACCGATTTGAGAAGCTCATCAACATCAAGGATCGCGGCCAGATCTTCCGCGTCGACGTCGACACCATCGAGCGGATCGATGCGGCGGGCGACTACATGTGCATCTACACCGGCGACAACACGCTGATCCTGCGCGAGACGATGAAGGACTTGGAAAAGCGCCTCGATCCGCGTCGCTTCCAGCGCGTCCACCGCTCGACCATCGTCAACCTCGACCTCGTCAAGCAGGTCAAGCCGCATACCAACGGCGAATGCTTCCTGGTCCTGAACTCGGGCGCGAGCGTCAAGGTGAGCCGCAGCTATCGCGACGTGGTGGCCCGCTTCGTCCACTGATGCGGCCGGCGGAAGCCGGGGATGGCTAAGCCATTGGCCCGGCCCGCCTGCCGGGCTATGCAGGGTGCCTCGGTCACGTGAGGGCACCTGTCTGTCATGATTAACGCCCA
>Ga0325401_1000029_pt1 | contig 84961 bp, 77 predicted proteins | sample PopdelMetagenome_FD_205666 | JGI IMG/M metagenome (GOLD analysis project Ga0325401, IMG submission 205666) | Populus deltoides microbial communities from Bellville, Georgia, United States - Xylem-PdKOR-R2 | ecosystem: Host-associated > Plants > Phyllosphere > Stem > Wood/Secondary xylem | place...
GCGCCCGGGACCACCCCAGGCACAAGGTCCCCGAGATCAGGCGAACCCGGCACACCCGCACTCGGCTGCGTCGTCGGCGCGTCGGTCGGCTGCGTCGTCGGCTCGCCGGTCGGCTCCGCGCCCGGGACCACCCCAGGCACAAGGTCCCCGAGATCAGGCGAACCCGGCACACCCACACTCGGCTGCGTCGTCGGCTCGCCGGTCGGCTGCGTCGTCGGCTCGCCGGTCGGCTCCGCGCCCGGGACCACCCCAGGCACAAGGTCCCCGAGATCAGGCGAACCCGGCACACCCACACTCGGCTGCGTCGTCGGCTCGCCGGTCGGCTCCGCGCTCGGCTGCGGGGTCGGCCCAGCACCCGGCCCGGTCGTGGGCTCAGCGCCCGGCTCGGGCTGTTCCTCCGGTGCGAGAGCATCTGCGTCGTCTGCAGCACCGGGCGCATCGGTGACCGGAGGAGCGATCAGCAGCTTCTGGCCAGTCAGGATGAGGTCGGGTGAGGGCAGCGCGTTCAGCTCGGCCAGCTGCTCCACGCTGGTGCGGGTCCGCTCAGCGATCTCCGTGAGCGTGTCGCCCCGCGTGACCGTGATCTCCTCACCGGCCGCGGGCTGCTCGGGCGCAGCCTCGGTAGCGGGGACGTCACCCTCCGGGGCAGACGGCTGCTGCGACTGCGGCCGCTGCGCGGTGTCCGGTTCGGCGGCCACGCGCAGGGCCGGACCTGCCACGACGAGCTCCTGACCGGCCTTGATCTCGTCTGCGGACGGCAAGTCGTTGGCGGCCACCAGGGCTGCGACGCTGGCGCCGACCTGGTCGGCGATGGCTCCCAGGGTCTGTCCGGCGGCCACGACGATCGACCCGTCAGCGGCGGGAGTCACCTCTGCGGCGCGCGGCTCTTCACGGCTCCGCTCAACGCGAGGCGTGTCCTGCTGGGCGGGTGCCGGGGTGGAGCGCTGCTGGGCCTCCTGCTCGTCGGCCTGCTCTGCTGCCTCTTGCACGGCAGGGCCGGCGACGACGAGCCGCTGGCCGGCCTGGATGCGGTCGGCCGAGCGCAGGTCGTTGGCCTCGACCAGGGCCGCCACGCTCTCGCCGACCTGGTCGGCGATGACGCTGAGGCTGTCCCCGACCGCCACGGTGATGGACCCGTCAGCCGCGGGGGAGGGCGAACTCGTGCCTCGAGGCTGGTCCTGGTCGGCATTGGCCGGCGCGCTGGTGTCCTGCGGCTCGCGGCGGTCATCGCCAGAAGCCGCTGAAGGTGCCGCCGACGGCGCCGAGGACGAGGCGGGGGAGGACTCAACAGCGCTCGGCGCCGATGTGGACGCCTGCTCTCCGGGGGTGCTGACCGGGGCAGTCGGTGCCGTGGGCGCCAGCGCGCCCGGGGTGGTCTGGGGTGCCCCCGAGGACTGCGGAGCCGCTTCGGTCTTCTCGCCGCCGCTGCGCGGGGACGCGGTACTGCGACCGCCCGTAGGGCTCTGGCCGCCAGCACTACCGCCCGCGGAGCCCTCAGGTGCGGTGTTCGCGTTGGATGGGGCAGGGGTGGGCTCCGGGGTGGCGGTAGTGGCACCGGTCGGCTCAGTCCCCAGGCCGAGCACCGTGGTGATGGGGGAGATCGACTGCGGTACTGCCAGGGCGGCGATGACCAGGGCGGCCAGAGCCGAGGTGGAGCCGATCACCAGCAGCTGGTTGCCCCGACCCGCGCGCTTACCCGCCGGTCGCTGGCGGGGGGCCGACTTCTTGCGGGGGCTGGCCGCCATGACCACGGGGACGACCGGGGGCTCCTCGGCGCGGGTTGATGTCGGTGCAGAGCCGTCGGGAACGCGAGTGACGTCCCCGTCCAATCCGACGATGACCTGAGTGGGGTCCGCCGTGGGGTCGATGACGTCGGCGCGCACGGGCCGCCCCAGCGGCACGGCACCGTGCTGGCGGATGTGCTCGAAGGACAGGGCACGCACCGCAGCCATCGACTCCGCCCGCAGGGGCCACTGCTCGGCGTCGATCCTGACGTTCGCTCCGCCGTGCTCCATGAGCATGACCAGAACCAGGGGCCACGTCGGCACATCGTGCGAGGGGTCGTGCACCCCTACGCCGTTGGGCTCCTCGACCTGTCGGTCCTCGTAGAAGGGGTCGTACTGGCCCTCGGGTGCGCCTTCCTCAGCTGCCTCCTCAGGCAGGGTCGCCAGCACAGCCAGCGGCACCTCGCCGTGCGCCGAGACGCGCAGGGGCTCCACGGTGCCGCACTGCGAGCAGCTGGCCGCGATGACCTCCTGCTCCTCCCCACAGGCACGGCAGGGCCCGGTGAAGGGTGCGAGGTCTTCATCGCCGGTGATGGTCCCCTCGGAGCTGGGGACCTCCACCACGCCGTCGGGCCGGACCGCCAGGTCGCGGGTGTCCGTGGCGCCCGTGGCATCGGTGACGCGCAGCAGGACCGGACGTCCCAGCTGAGCGGCGATGACGGCCGCGACGGCGATGACGCCGGCGCGCAGACCCGCGTCGGTGGGAGCACCACAGGTCAGCACCGACTCCCCGATGTCCAGGGTTCCGGTGTGGACTTGGCCGGAGTTGACCCCTGTGCCGTCGAGGCTGTCGCCGGCGGCGACGAACTCCAGCCGCGGCTCAGGGTCGACGGTCTGGTGCATGGGCGTGCTGCCCCCTTCGGTTGTGCTCACAGGCCACGCGCGACGGCAGCACCAACAGAGAGCCAGGCGCGTCGGGTGGCCGGGCGCAGGGCGTCCAGCCGGAGCTGGCCCTCGACCATGGCGGGGTCGAACGGGATGGTGACGACGGTGCGGGCCTGCTTGGCGAAGCCACCGGCGACCCGCTGCAGGTCCGCCTTGGTGGCGTTGCGGTCAGCCTGGCTGACGATGACGACGGCGTTGCTGGCCAGCTGAGCGCGGTGCGGGTCGCGCTGGGCGAGGGTGTGCAGCAGCAGAGATGCGACCTCGGCGTGGTCGTCGCGGGTGGTGGTGACGACCACCAGCTGGGCGGTGTGATCGACCATGCGCCGCCACATCGGGTCGGACTCGTCGTTGCCGGAGTCCATCACGATCAGCCGGTTGTACTTGCTGGCGACCTCGTGGATCGCGCTGACGTCCTCCGGACTGATCCGCTGCTCATCGGCCAGCAGCATCGGCTGGGCGCGCAGGACCGCGTAGCGGTCCTGGGTCTGGTGGTGGACGAAGGAGGCCAGGTCTCCGACCTGCGCCTGGCGCTCCAGCAGTGAGGGCACGGCGGGCAGCAGGTCCATCAGCGTGGCGTCGTGGAAGCCTTGCTCGGTACGCCAGCCCAGGGTGCCGCGGGTCTGGTTGTTCTCCCACGTCAGCACCCCCGTGCCGCCGTAGCGGGCAAAGACGGCTGAGAGCAGCGCGGCGGTGGTCGACTTCGAGCTGCCGCCCTTGGAGTTGACCACCGACACCGTCCGCGACCCTCGCCAGTGAGCGGCGACGGCGGCGATGTCGGCGCGCTCGGCGGCCTCACGCGGTCCGGGTGCCTGGGGCAGGCCCATACGGGTCAGCAGTCCGCGCCAGCCCTGGGTGGCGGGGCTCCTGTCACTGTCTGGGCGCAGGAAGGAGGAACGGTCCTCGGTCGAGGGGGTCGCAGCGGGCTGCGCGACCTGGTGTGTGGCCGACCGTGCAGGCGGCTGTGCGGCCGACTGCGCAGCCGGGCGGGCAGAGGAGGACGAACCCGGTTCAGCCGTGGATGGGATGGCCGGGCGAGACCCGTGCGCGCGGGGCGCCGCCGCGTCAGGCCGGTCGGCGAGCTCGATCGGGCGAACGGGGCCCTCACGCCGGGCGCTGGGCGCTGCTGCGGCAGGGCGTTGCTGGGTCTGCTGAGTGAGGTCTGCCGCCCGGGCCAGGGAGACCGCCCGCGGGGACATCACCGGGGTCGTCTCGATGCTCGGGTCATTGGACTCGGCGGGTCCCACGGCGTACTGCGGGCTGGCCATCGTCTACTCCCAGGCTAGGCCGATCGTCGTGTGATCCTACCGAGAACGTGCACCGGTGACTCAACTGACATCGACAGGTCCCGGCTGCCGTCCCGAGGCGACGTCGCCTCCGAGGGCGGCCCACGGTCCCATGCGTCCAGCGGGGCTGCCATCTGCGCTAGTTCGTCATCCGAGGCCCACGTCGTGCCTCTGATCCTGGTCAAATGGGGTCAATGCGGCGCCCGTGACGTGAGGAATCTCGCCGCCCCGGGTCTCATGCAGGGTCGGGAGCCACCCGAGGGCGGGGTCGCCGATGCCCCGCCCTGGCCCCCGGGTAGTGCCTCCAGTACGCAGGCTGGGCCGCTATGGTTTTCCTACAGAAACGGTCCAACGGGAGGACGGTCGTGGAGAGCTTGCTTGATCGACTCTCTCGACTGCCGGTCAGCGTCCTCGCTGACCATCTCCCCGAGGCCTTCGGCAGCAGGGAGGCCTGACCGGCATGCTCACCACCGTCCTGAACCTGATCGTCCAGTTCGTGACCGTAGGCGGTGGCCTGTGGCTCGTCTGGGGCGTCATCGTCCTGGCGGGGGGTCTGCGCAACCAGGAGGGTCCCCAGATCCAGTCCGGCATCTGGCAGGTCGTCGGCGGCGGGCTGATCATCGCGGCGGCTCAGCTGTTCAACACCATCGCTGTGCCCTGACGCCCCAGGCATCACCCGGAGGCGCCCGTGGACCAGTTCATCATCGCCATGCTCAACACCCTGTCCCAGGGTGCTAGCGCCGGGACCACCGATGACCTGCTGCTGAACCCTGCGGCCTACAACGCCACGCTGTACCAGGCCGCCGTCGACCTGCACCAGGCGGCGGTCGTCCCCATCACTGCACTGGTCCTGGCGATCATCGCCGTACTTGAGTTGGGCAGCAACGCCGCTCGCATGGACTCCGGTGACGGCCAGATGGGCGTCCGCCAGATCACGGTCACCCTGATCAAGGTCGCCATCCTGCTGACCATCACCTCACAGGCCACGCTGTTGCTGGGCGGCATCGACGAGGTCGTCACCCGCATCGCCAACAGCGCCAACGGCCTCAACGTCGGCGCCGGCACTCCCACGACTCCCCTGGGCGACCAGCTGACTGACCAGGTCGAGTCGCTCGGCATCACCGACCAGCTCACCGTGCTGATCATCCTGCTGATCCCGTGGCTGGCCGTCGCCATCATCTCCGGAGTCGTGATCGCCATGATCTTCGTCCGGTTCCTGCAGCTCTACCTCATGACGACCTTCGCCTCGCTGCCCATGGCCTTCTGGGGGCACCAGGAGACCAAGAGCATCGGCACCAACTACGTCCGTGCCTACGCCGCCATCGCGCTGCACGGCGCCGTGCTCATCATCGCCATCAAGCTCTACCAGGCCTCGATCGGCGCTCGCCTGACCCAAGGGATCACTGTGGCGCCCGACACCGACGTCTTCGCCCTGGTCACCGGCAACATCGGCCAGTTCTTCCTGGGCCCGCTCATCCTCGGCCTGCTGCTGTTCGGGTCGGTCAAGGTCAGCCGCGCCGTCGTCGGGGAGGCCTGAGGTGGCACTCGAGGTCAAGGTCTACCGAGACATCCGCGCCTACGAGGCGAAGGTCCTCTTCGGGTGCTCTTGGCGCCAGCTGGCCGTGGTGGCGTGCGCGTTGCCGGTCATGGCGCTGTTCACCTGGCTGCTGTGGGGCACCGGTGCCAACGGCTACCTGCTCTGGCCGGTCCTGGTCCCCGTCGTAGCCGTGGGCTGGTGGAGGCCCAGAGGGCTCAAGCCCGAGCGGTTCATGCCCTACGTCTTCGAGCGGTTCGTGGGAAAGAAGGTGCTGGTCCATGAGTCCGGTGATGCGCAGATCGAAGAGGAACGACGTCGCCAGCGAGACTCCCAGCGCCCCGACGTCGCCGAACTCGAAGGACGGGGCCTCCCTGCCCGGGCGCTGGGCCCGAGCCGCCCCGAGCCCCAGCGTCAGTCCCGCGGGCTTCGGCGCTCGGCGTAAGACCTCCGCCCTCTCAGACGGCTCCGCGACCAGCACCGCAGGCGGGACCACCGACCCCAATAGAAAGGCCAACGGCAGCTCCGGCAAGCGCAGCAGAGCGCGCAAGACCAGGACTCCTCCGACCGGCGGCGCGCTGCGCGTGGTGCCCTACGAGGCCATGCTCCCCGACGGTGTCGCCTGGCTCGGCGAAGGCGCCTGGTCCATCAGCGCTGAGCTGGGAGACATCTCCTACCTGCTCAGCCCCGAAGAGGTCCAGACCGACATCCTCAACCGCTGGGGACGCTGGCTGAACGGCTTCGGCGGCGCCGTCGCCCTGCACATCACCATCGTCAACGAGGTGCGTGACTCCGACGCCTTCGGCCGCCTGGCCCGCATGTCCTACGCCGGTGAGGCCGAGGACGACCTTCGCGAGGACTTCAACACCCACATCACCCGCAAGCTGTCGACCTCTCGCGGCAACGTGCTGACCAGGCGCTACATCACCTTCACCCTCAAGGGCGAGAAGAACCGCGAGCAGGCCTGTGAGCGCCTGCACCGCACCATCACCGACGCCCAGGCCAGCCTGCGCCAGCTCGGCTGCACCGTGCGCCCACTGGGACGCGCCGAGCGCTTGGAACTCCTCGCCAGCAAGACCCGCCGCGGCGAGCGCTTCACCTGGACCCCTGAGTACCCCACCCTGGAGGCCGTCGCGCCACGCAGGGTCGAGGTCGCACCCAGCCACCTCGTGCTGGGCGAGGGAGCGGACGCCTACTTCCATGCCAGCGTCTGGGTCGGCAGGCTGCCGGCATGGCTGTCTGACCGCCTGATCAGCGACCTGGCCGAGATCCGAGGTGACCTGACGATCTCGATGCACCTGCAGCCCTACGACAACGCCGACGGGCTGGACCTGGTGCGCGGCCAGATCGCCAACCTCGAGATGCAGTACACCAACGAGAAGAAGCGAGCCGCCAAGAAGGGCCTGGACGCCGACCAGGTCCCCCACGGGCTGACCACTGCCCGCGACGAGGCCAAGGAGCTGCGCCGGGAGCTGGAGTCCAGCACCGAGCGCCTGTGGTCGACCTTGACGACTATCGGGGTCACCGCCCCGACCAAGGCCGCGCTGGACTCCCTGGTGGAGATGGTGACCACCACGTTGCGCTCGCACAGCTGCGGCGGTCAGCGGCTGACGTGGATGGGTGTCGACGCACTGCGCACCGAGCTTCCGCTGGGGTACCGAGGGCTGCCGATGGAGCGCACCTTGACCACCGGTGTGGTCTCAGCGATGCACCCCTTCACCACCCAGGAGCTCATCGACGCCGGCGGCATCTGCTACGGCATCAACGCCCGCTCCGGGAACCCCGTGATCGCCTCCCGCGCCGAGGCGATCAACGGCAACGGGTTCATCCTGGGCACCTCAGGATCGGGCAAGTCCCACGCCAGCAAGGCCGAAGCCCTCTCGGTACTGCTCACCACCGACGACGACGTCATCATCATCGACCCCGAGCGGGAGTACGCCGCCGTCACCGAGGAGCTGGGCGGACAGCGCATCGCCCTCAGCGCTGACGGACAGACCCACATCAACGCCATGGCCATCGACCTGGACAGCGCCGCGGAGAACCCGATCCTGGCAAAGGCACACTTCGTCCTGGGCCTGGCCAAGGCGCTCATCGGTGGCGCGGACGGCCTCAGCCCCGGCGAGCTCGGCCTGATCGACCGCAGCACCGTAGAGCTGCTGCGCGCCTACGCCCTGGACCCCGAGAACCGGACCCCACCGACCCTGACGGACCTGCGCGATGCCCTGCGCGCCCTGGAGGACCCCGAGGCGCGCGGCCTGGCGCGCTCCCTGGACCTCTACACCGACGGCTCGCTGGGCTCGTTCAGCAAGCAGACCAACGTCCGCTTGGACAACCGGCTGGTGTGCTTCGACATCGCCGATCTTTCCGCGGAGCTCAAGACCATCGGCATGATGATCATCCTCGATCAGGTGTGGCAGCGCGTCACCGCCAACCGCGCCCGCGGACGACGCACCTGGCTGTACGTCGACGAGTTCCACATGCTCTTCCGCAGCGCCGACACCGGCGAGCACTTCCTGACGATGTTCAAGCGCGCCCGCAAGTGGGGCCTGATGCTGACCGGCATCACCCAGAACATCGAAGAGCTGCTCGGCTACCAGAACGCGCGCCTGATGCTCGCTAACTCCGACTTCCTGATGCTGCTGAACCAGTCGGCCACCGACGCCGACGCCGTGCGAGACCTGCTGCGCATGTCCGAGGAGCAGCGCGACCTGTTCACCGGCGTCGCTCCCGGCACCGGCCTGTTGAAGTCCGGCAACGCCTTCATCCCCTTCGACAACCAGATGGAACGTACCGGGCGCCTCTACCGCCTGTTCAGCACCAAGTTCGCCGAGACGGCCTGACCCGATGGCCGCACCGCGCCCCAGGGGGCAGTTCAAGCTCAGCTTCCACGAACTGAACGTCGCTGCCGGCGCTCGACGCATCGCCCCGGTCAGCACCGCCATGGCCTCCGGTGCTCGCGGTGCGGGGGCCGTAGCCGGCCTGGCGCGCGCTGAGGACCCCACAGGCACTCACGACGGCGACAACGATCGCGGGCAAGACCTCTCTGTGGATGCGCTGCGCGTGGGAGCCGGCGCAGCCAGAGTCGCCGCCGGAGCCGCCGAGCACCGCATCCGCCGGGCACAGCGCAACGCCGGTGAGGGCGCCGAACGCATCCGCACCGCCGCAGCACCGAACGCCCCAGCTTCCCCGGGCAGCAGTCCTCGAGCGGGTGCGGTGCCCACCGCGCGCAGCGCTGGGGCCTCGACCGCCAGTGCCCCCACGGTTCCCGGGACTGCTCCCGGCACCAGTCCCGGCACCAGTCCCAGTACCACTCCCGGCGGCAGTCCCGGCGGCAGTCCCGGCGGCAGTGCTGGCGGCGGTCCTGGCGGCGCTGCCGGCACAGCCGCAGCGGCGCCCCCCGGTACTGCTCCCACCCACTCCGGCACGACCCCGACGTTGCCGCGCATCCGCTCCCGAGCCACCAGCACCTCAGTCGGCAGCGCGGGCACCCCCTCTGCGCGCGCGGTGTCCAGCCGGACGGGCACCCCCCTCGGTCCCCGCCTGATGCGAGGGCCCCACCTCACGCGACGCAGCCCCTTGCTGCGCAGCACCCGCGCGGCCGCCGCCGGAACGCCCGGCACGGCCAGCCGGGTCGCGGCCCTGCTCAGCGGAGGCGGTCGCACCGGTGGGACCTTCGTGGCCCGCGCCGCGGCCGTGATCATCCAGCGCATCGCCGCTGTGATCGTCTCGGTGCTGGCCGCGGTCACCGGCGTCAGCTCAGGAACCATCATCGTCGCGGCCGTCGCCGTCGTCGCCGTCATCGCTGTCGCGCTGGCGTTCCTGCCGCTGATGAACCAGACCACCCAGCAGCAGGCCACCTCCGGAAGCCTCACCGGAGCGTTGGCGGCGACCGGCACGGAGGTGCCGCCGGACCTGGTGCCGCTCTACAACGCTGCCGGGACGCTGTGCACCCAGATCCCCGCCACGCTGCTGGCCGCCCAGGGCAAGCAGGAAAGCGGCTTCAACCCCCAGGCGACCTCTCCCGTGGGGGCCCAGGGCATCTCCCAGTTCATGCCCGGCACCTGGGCCACCTGGGGCGCGGACGCCAACGGCGACGGCCGCGCTGACCCCTTCGACCCGGCCGACGCCATCCCCGCCCAAGGCCGCTTCATGTGCGACCTCGCCGCCAAGATCGAACCCCTGATCACCAGCGGCGCGGTCCAGGGCGACGTCCAGCTCCTGACGCTGGCCGCCTACAACGCTGGCCTCGGCAACGTCACCAAGTACGGCGGCGTCCCACCCTTCGCCGAGACCCAGGCCTACGGCCCGCGCATCCTGGCGCTCGCTCAGACCTACGGCGCGACCCTGACCACCGCCGTCGGGCTGCCGGGTGGAGTCGCTGGCACCGGCGACTACGCCGCAGTGATCGACGTGCTCACCGACGCCCTCGGCACCCCCTACGCCTGGGGCGGTGGGGGCGTCAACGGACCCTCCAAGGGCTTCGGGCGCGGCGCTGGCACAGTGGGCTGGGACTGCTCGAGCTTCATGCAGTACGGCTTCTACCAAGCCACCGGAGGCGCACTCACCCTCCCCAGGACCGCCGCTGCCCAAGCCAGCGCCTACCAGGGCAACGCGGTGTCGGCGGACCAGCTACAGCCCGGGGACCTGCTGTTCTACGGCGGTATTGCCAGCGCCAACCACGTTGCTATGTACGTGGGCGACGGCAAGATGATCGAGGAGCCGAGGACCGGGCTGGCCGCACGGATCACCACAGCCCGCATGGACTTCACCCTGGCCGCGCGGGTGCCGCTGCCATGAGCGACAACGAAGGACCCCGCCCCATGAGGACCACACCGACGGTCCCCGCTCGCCTGTGGGCTCCCAGACCCACCCGAAGTGGCGACCGCGCTGCCAGACCGGCTCGCACCACCACTGCCCTGGCTCTGGCTCTGGGGGCCGTTCTCACCCTGAGCGCGTGCGGGTCACCCGAGGCCTCGGACCCCACCACCACCTCGAGCACAGCGATGAGCGCCACCCCCAGCAGCAGCGAGCCCAGCATCCCCACCGACGGGACCACCAGCGCCTCCAGCAACCCGGCCACCACCTCGGCCGACACCGGCGACGCCACAGCGAGCACGAGCGGCAGCGCCAGCAGCCAGGCGGGCACCGAGACCCTGACCGTACCCGCCGGCAGCCGGCCGCCGCAGCTGACCTGGTCCAGGACCGCTGACCCCGACGTCATCGCTGCCACCTTCGTCGCGGCCACCTGGCAGATGGACACCACCACCGACACCAGCCCCAGCGCAGCCCAGCAGCGAGCCGCGCAGCTCAGCACCGAGACCCTGGCGGCCACGCTCGCGCAGGCCCCCGTCAGCAGCGGCGGGGCGGCGTGGAGCGACCTGGCCTCCCGCAGCGGCTGGACCAGCGTCGAAGCAAGCTCCACCAGCACCCCAGACGCTCCCGACAGCGACACCGAGAGCTACCGGCTGGTCAACGCCACCATCACGGCTCACGGCTCCGACGGCTGGACCAGCGCCGACCTGTTCCCACCGGTGGTCGTCTACGTCTCCCTCGTGCCCGATGGAGCTAGTTGGCGCGTCGAGGACGCCACCACCTACTCCTCATGACGACCTCCCCGCAGGCGAGACCTCAGATGACACCTCAGATGACCCAGCAGGCGACTCAGCAGACGAGATGGCAGGAGCCGGCGTGAACGCCCCCGAGCCCATGCGACCGGCCTCTGACCTGCCCGGTGCCACCCCAGAGCCGTTCGAGGGGACCAGTCCAGTCCAGCGTCATCACCTGCACTTCTTCGTCCAGGACGCAGGCGAGGGGCGCGCGATCTTGCGTCTGAGCCCCTCTGAAGATCGCCAGGGTCGGTCCTGGGACTGCCGCACGACGGGGGCCGCCGAGCGCGTGGCTCTGCGCTACGCCGCATCCGTGGCTGGCGAGAGCGGCCTAGCCCGCGTCGTCATCGAGTCCGAGCAGGACCGCCACCTGTGGGACGTGAGCGCTGCAGGCCCGCATCCGGTGCCAGCCCAGCATTCCGGCAGCAGCTCCGGCCAGACCACCTCGCGCTCCACCTCACCGCCGACCCCGACCGCGCAGCCTCCCCTGCCGCCACCGGCGCTGTCCCCGCCGCCCTCATCACCGCCGGCTCCCAAGCGTGAGGTTGAGGACCCTTGGGTCTCGAAGCCGCGCCGCCTGAAGGTCGTTCCGCCGCTACCCGCCCAGGCCGAGCCCCCTCCCAGCCAGGTGGACGTCAGCGAGGCAGCACAACCTCTTCGAGCAGAGACCCCCGCCGCGGATCTGCGTGACGACCCGTCGTCGGCGCCCACCCGCGTGCCTGGCGGGCAGCAGGCGTCAGCAGCCCCGCGGTCGATGCAGGAGCAGCTGCTCGCCTCACGCAACCGCTTGGCCGGTGCCAGCGCCCGGGTACCGCAGCCGGACTGGGACAGCATCGTCAAGGGCACCGATCCCACCCCTGCCCCGGCCGCGCCCCCGCTGGGGCGCGAGCCGCGCCCCAGTGACCTTCCGACCGCCGAGGTCGTCGTGCGACAGACCGCCCCGGGCACCACCAGCGTCGTCGTCGACCCCGTGGTGACTCCGGTAATCGAGCCAGAGGCCCCGCCCGCCGCAGACGCCAGCCGATGGGTCGTCGCTTCCGCCGTCTCTGCGCCCCTGAGGGACCCTGTCGAGCAGAGGCTCCGCGGTCCCCTTGACGACCAGCTCGGCGACCAGCTCGATGACCGGCTCGACGACGACCTGGTCGAGTCCGAGGTCATCACGACCGGTCCCCTGCAGCAGCCAGCCCCCAGCGCCCTCCTCAGCGCTCCCGCACCGCAGTCCCCTCCCGCCTCGCAGCCTGCACCCGAGCCGCTGACCAGCCCAGCCCCGGCTGCCCTGCCCGCCCAGCGCGGCTGGCGGGGACTGCTGGTGCGAGCCGGATTGCGCGTGGGCCCGGGCGCCGCCGAGCGCAGCGAGCGCGCAGACCACGCCGCGGCCCGACGGTTCTGGACAGGGCCGCGCACCATCGCCGTGGTCAACCCCAAGGGCGGTGCAGGGCGCACCCCCACGACAGCGATGCTGGCAGCGGTCTTCGCCCGCCACGGCGGCGCTGTGGTGGCCTGGGACGCAGCCGCCGGCGCCGGCACGCTGGGCTGGCGCACCCAGCACCGCCAGCACGACGCCAGCGCCATCGACCTGCGCGACCACCTGAACGACTTCCTGTGGACCGACGCGCGGGCCAGCGACCTCATGTCCTTCGTCCACCACCAAGACGAGGACCTGTACGACGTCCTGCCCGGCCGTGCGATGGCGGCCGGCGCCCTGGATGAGTCCTGGAGTGCAGCCGACGTCGCTGAGCTCCACGGCCTGCTTGCCACCTACTACCGCCTGGTCGTCGTGGACACCGGCGCCAGCGCCGAGGACCCCGCCTGGCAGGCGGCTGTCGCCGCCGCCGACCAGCTCGTGGTGGTCGCCACCCCCCACCCGGCCGTCATCGCGAGCGGACGGCGTCTGCTCGAGGCGCTGACCCACCGCGGGGGCCACCACGCGGCGCTGGCGCGTGGCGCGGTCGGTGTCCTGACCGAGGCCGAGCCGGGAACCCACCGCGCAGCCGTGGCCGCAGCCGCCAGCGGCCAGCTGCTTCCGCCAGAGCAGGTCAGCGTGGTCCCCCACGACCCCGCCATGGTCGACGGCGTGCTCACCTACGACCGCCTCCACCGACGCACCCGACGAGCCTGGCTGCGTGCCGCAGCGATGACGGCGGCCGCCATGCCCGAGCACTCTGACGTCGTGGTGGGCGACCTTGCCTGAGCCGTCGCCACGGCCGCGGGTCATCAACGCTGGCCGGCAGTCGTGACGACCGGCGTGCGGGCGCCCGATGTGACCCTGCGTAGCCTTGACGTGCCTAGAACGACCCGCGGGCCGGTGACGTCCCCGTTGACGCCCGCCTGCCCACGATCCGGAGAACGACCCTGTGAGACCACCGGCAACCGGTCAACACCGTCGCACCCCGGAACGGCTCATCCCAGCAGGTCAGTGGGCCCCACCAGCGCCTAGGCTTGAGCACCTGACAGCGGCTCTCGGGCAGCCAGTAGATGCAGAGGTCAACAGCGCGGTGAGCCGGGGGTGACGGTGACGTCAGACGAGGTGCCCCGCCGCCTCCCCCTGGGCGAACGCATCCGCATCTGCATGGAGCGCGGAAGGCCGAACCGGGACGTCCCGTGGTCGCTGCAGCAGGTGTGCTCGGCCATGGCCGAGCACGGTGTGAGCATCACCCCCTCCTATCTATCGAACCTGCGTCGGGGTGGTCGCACCGAACCCAGTTCGACGGTCCTGCGGGGGCTGGCCAAGGTCTTCGACGTCCACTGGACCTACTTCATGGCCGACGACGAGGAGGCAGCAGCCGCCGAGCGCCAGCTGCGCCGCCTGGAGGAAGCCGGCCGGGCAGCCAACAGCGCCGCGGTGAGCCTGGGTTCTTATGGCCAGAGCGCTGAGGGCGGCCAGCTCAGCTTGGCCGAACGCCTGGAGCGGTGCTTCCAGGTGATGCACCCCCGCGACCGCGACGCCTTCACCAACAAGGAGGTCGCCGAGGGTCTGCAGTCCCACGGGGTGCAGGTCTCTGAGCAGTACGTGCACATGCTGCGCACCGGAGCGCGCGACAACCCCACCATCGGCGTGCTGCGTGCCTTGTCCCACTTCTTCTTCGTGCCCCCGACCTACTTCCTGGGCTCGGACCGGGAGATCGAGGAGATCGACGCGCAGCTGGCGTACCTCCAGGCCGTCCGCAGTCCCGAGGCGAGGGACTTCATCCTGCGTGCCGGTGAGGCGACCCCCGAGACGCTGCGGGCGGTGGCTCACCTGCTGACCATGCACAGCCCCAGGGATGACGACTCCACCGGAAGCGGGCCCCGTGAGCACCCGCATGCTTGACCCGTCCAAGCAGATGGCGGGACGGGCCCCCACCTTCGGAGGCACCGCTGCTGCGGGGTGCCCGACACCCCTGGCTGCGCCCTCCCCACCTGACGCGCGGTTCGGTCGAGCGGACCGCGCTGCCGCTGCCGGCGGCGCTGAAACTGCGTTGCGTGATGACCCCGGGCACCCCACCGGCGATCGTTCACTCTCTGTATTGGCTGGTCAGAGGATCAAAAGCCCACAAGGTGGACGCCGAAGAGGCGATCTAGTGTGGGCGACTCAAGTGCGTGGGGAGCGACTCTCTGGGGAGGGGTGGAGCGTGAGTCTGACGGGTGATGAGGCCACCGAGCGGCGCTGCCGCGCCCTTGCAGCCTCCGTCAAGCTGCCCCAGCCCTTCACAGTCCCGGGGCTGCTGGAGTCCGTCGCGCAGATGACAGGCAAGCGGGTCATCTCCGCCCCCCCACCCTCTATGGGCCTGACGGTCTCGGGATGCACCGAGCACCTCGGCGACGCCTTTCGGGTGCAGCATCCCGACGGGGACGACACCTGGTCGCTTCTGGTGACATGTCACGAGGTGGGGCACATCCTGGCCGACCACCTGCTCCCGCCCGGGCCCGCGGTCCGCCGCAAGCACGAGAGCAGCACCGAGCTCTCTCACTTCTCTGAGCACCCGTGGCTGGACTACGCCCGTCGCAGCGACTGCTCGGATCAGAACGAACGAGAGGCCGAGATCTTCGCGGCCCTGCTGGTGAGTCGCATCACCGAGCAGATCAACGAGGAGCAGCGGTGGGTGACGCGCAAGGCGGTCACCCCCACACAGCGGCGTGTCATCGGACGCTTCGAGGACATCCTCGGCGGCAGGGCCCGCGGCGATGGCTGACACCGCAGCCGCCGACCCCCAGGCGGTATGAACGCCCAGCTGAGTGGCGTCCTGCTCGACGTCCTGTTCCTGGGGGCGCCGCTGCTGCTGGCGTGCGCCTCGGTGGCCACCATCCGCCGCAGCTCAGGAGCAAGCGGCGCACTGAGCATGCGCGTCGGCCTGGCTGCCGTGGGAGTGGGCACCACCTTCCACCACCCCGGCGTCCGCGACGCGGTCACCGCAGCCCTCGGTGCCCCCCTGATGTCCACCGCGTACCACGCGGCCTTCCTCATCGTCGGCATCTGTGTTCTGGACGTCCTGGCCGCGGGACTCGGCCGGTCCGAGCGACGGCGCCGTCGGCAGCTCATGATCGGCGTCGCCGCCCTAATGCTGTTGGCGCTGCCATGGGTGCTCGACCCTCCCGGCCCCCACGGTACGAGCGCGCTCTACGGGCCGGACTTCTTCAACGACGGCTGGCAGACCGCCGGTCACGCCGGCGTGCTGGTGACCTTCCTCGGGTGGGCAGAGATCAGCCTCCTGCGCCACTGCCTGAGCAGGGGCCTGCCCATCGCTCGCACCGCGGTCGGCGTCAGCCTGCTTCTCATCGCGGCCACCGCCGCCTTGGCGCTGGTCTGCCTGGGTACCGCGGCGATCACCTCAGCGCTGTGGTCGATCGGTCTGGGCGGCGCGATCTCCGCCGACCTCTACAACGCCATGACCGCCGGCTCGATGGGCCTGGCCACACTCTTCGTCGCCGCCGGCGCGGCCTGGGCTCCCCTCGCCAGTACCTGGGGGCGATGGCGAGGCGACCGAGAGCGCAGGAGGCGCGTCGACGTGCTCCTGCCGCACTGGCAGGACCTCCGCGAGGTGCTAGCAGACCACAGCCCCTTCACCCCGGGCATCCGCGAGGCACCCCGCAGCCCCGAGCAGGCCAAGCTGCAGGAGCTGCTGCTGTTCGGCGAGATCAGGGAGGCCCACTGGCGGCTGTACGGACTCGTCACCCAGGACGAGGTGGAGGCGTTCCTCAACGAAGCTGAGACCCTGGGCCTGTCTGCACCCGATGTCATGGCCTACGCAGACCAGCACTGCTTGCACCTGGGCCTGCAGCGCTGGCGCGCGGGCCAGCGGGCCGTACGCGGCCGGCGCACCCAGCCCACGGCTCCCACAACGCACCGGGCGCTGGTGGAGCACCTGCTGCGAGGGAGCCAGATTCAGCGCCGTCTGGCCACAGCACACGGGGAGAAGCGATGAACACCAAAGGCCCGGGTCAGGCCGACCAGCCAGAGGCGGCACCGGGGTGCCTGACCAGCGACCGGCTGCAGCACGCACAGACCACCTACCGCGCCCTCGTCCTCGAGCACTACCCGGTGGAGTTCAGCATCGGCCACCGCCTGGCCTACCTGCGCACCTACGCCTCCCCCCGGGTTGCGGGCCTACTGGTGCAGACCGGCCACGTCGCCCACACCCCCCTGAAGCGGGCCACCGACACGGGCCTCTTCATGTACGAGCTCATCCACGCCGGGTTCGACGGCGAGACCGGTGAGCACGTCGTGGCCCGCCTGAGAGCGATGCACCTGAAGTGGAAGATCAGGAACGAGGACTACCTGTGGGTCCTGGGGACCTTCGTCGTCCTCAGCCTGCGCCTCATCGACCAGGTCTCCCACCGCCCCCTCAGCGAGGCCGAGCGCCAGGCCACCGTCGACTTCTACCGCGAGCTCGGCACGCGCATGAGCGTGCAGAACATCCCGGCCGACTTCGCCACCTTCGCCGCCACCTTCGACGCCTACGAGCTAGCCAACCTGCGTCGCTCCCCCGCCGGCCAGCAGCTGCTCGCCGCCACCTGGCAAGCGGCGCTGTCCACGATGCCCGCGGTCCTGCGCCCCTTCACCGGCCAGGCCATCGCCGCGCTCACCACCGAGCCCGCGAGGACCGCCCTGGGCCTTGACCGACCGAGCGCGCTGACGACGTCAGCCGTCTTCGTCGCGCTGCGCACCCACTCGCGCACGGGTGTGCTCGCCAGCACCGCACCGCAGTTCGCCCCCGGCGGGCCCCAGGTGGTCTACCCCGGGGGCTACCGCCTCGAGCAGCTCGGCCCCGACGACCGTGAGGACCCGCGGTAGTCCCCCAACTGACCTGTCGGTCCATGAGCACCGGTGGCACGCCGAGTCGTGAGGTCTCCAGCGGTACGCCGTCGACAGAAGTGATCGCCGTTTGTCGCAGTTGGGGATCCTCATCGAGGACGCCTGAGCTGCGGCTCAACGAACGGACCTGCAGAGGCGCAGGATGCGGACATGTGGCGCACCGCTGATGGGGTCTTGCACACCGTCGCCCTGCCCGAACCGGCGCAGGCCTTCACCTCCTCCTCCCTCATCGCTGTTGTGGCGGTCCTGGACGGGCTGGATGTGGAGGCGCGTGAGGAGGTGCTGGAGGAGATGGGGCTGGGGTGCGTATCCCTGTGGGATGGCGAATCCGACCGGTCGACGAGGCCGAAGAGCAGCGCTACCACGCGGTGGCGGTGCCTCGTGAGCTGTTCACAGCTGAGCCCGGGGACAGGGCAGCCCTCCAGGAGGCCGTCGCGCGGGTTCATCCGCGGTGGCGGCTGGACGTGGTGTTGGCGATGGAGGACATCGTCGCCGGCATGGACGATGCGGACGTCGCCCTCGAAGAGTGACGGCAGCAGCGTGTGAAGCAGCGCGACGACACCTTCAGTGCCCGGTTGGCCACCGCTATCCGTGGCGTTGGGTGTGGGCACAGCTGGCGCGGGTGCTCGCGGCCGTGGTGATGGTCTCGGTGACCGAGCCGCTGGCCTCCCTCACGGGCATCGCGTGAGCCAGCCCGTCAGGACCGCTGACGCAGCCCCGGCCGAGCTGGCGCTCCGTGGCCACCGCCGGGGACGTCAGCGGGAGCGGCCGGGGCGGGCGTTGTCACGGTGGCGGCGACGTGCCCGCTGCAGCTGCTCCGCAGCACGCTCGTTGCGGCGCTCCACCCACGGCGCCGCGCCCACCGTGGTGGCGAAGACGGCCACGCCGATACGGCGCCCGTCCACCAGCTCCACCTCTACCCCGCCGCTCTCAGCGGTGAATCGCTTGATCTCGCGCCAGTGGAGGCGGTGGGTGCGGAACCAGTTGACGACCACAACGCCGGGCCCCGTCACCACCCGCAACTGCCAGGAGCGCACGAGCAGGGCGACCAGCGCGACGGCACCCAGCACCGTCCACGCCAACGGCCAGCCGCCGTCGGTCCAAGCCTGGGCAATCAGCGGCAGGATCGCGAGGACGGGGACAGCCGTGCACAGCAGCCGCTGCCACAGGGGGAGCCGATGCACGACCACGCCTTGATGATCGCCTCTCGTGCGGCACTTCCCATCGCTGCCCGGTCAGCGTCTCGCTGACCGCCACCGCTCACCGCCCGCCTCGGTGCACGTCGCGGCGCGCTGACGCTGGAGGCCTCTGTCCGTCGCAGATGGGATCGCTACCTGAACAACGGCGATCATCGGCGCCGTGACGAAGCATGCCTCTGGCCTGGCCCGGCGCCTCTTCCAGATTCAGATCTACCGGCGGCCGCTATTGGCGGCCAGGCCCACCGAGGCCAAGACGAGTGCGGCAAGCACGCCGAACATGGCCGGGTAGCCACCCAGTACTTCTGCCATCGCCGTGCCTGCCCAGGGTGCGACGGCGGCCGCGGTGGTGATGGGAGCGGCGAACCACCCCGATAGCGACCCGTAGCGAGCACTGCCCCAGCGGTCGGCGACCACGGTGGCCTGCAAGAGCGTGCCCGCGCCGCGCACCGCGCCAGCCAGGATCGACAGCGCCACGAGCAGTGCAACCGGCCCCTGCAGGACGGCAAGTGCGGAGATCGCTGCGGCTGAGGCGGCGACGACGGCCACTGCGCGCCCCGTCGGTGTGGTCCGGCGGCTCAGCGGCGCATAGGCAAGTCGTCCCAGCAGCTGCCCGGCGCCTAGCAACCCCAGCGTCGTGGCTGCCAGTGAGGCGGACATCCCCCGTCCGGTCAGCAACGGGATCAGAGTCAGGCTGGCGCAGTACATGCCGAAGGAGGTCACCGTCAGCGCTGCGGACAGGGACAGGAAGCCGGGACTGCGGACCACCGAACGCATCGGCACCTTGGCCGCGTCGCCGGGTGGAACGAGTGTCATCGTGTCGCTCGGTTCGGGATGAGCGGGAACCCAGGGTGGGCTCAGGGCCAACGCGTGCAGCGGGATCGTCACTGACGCCAGCACCACGGCCAGTGCGAGGTAGGTACCTCGCCAGCTGAGGTGCTCCAGCAGCAGGTGGGTGGCGGGAGCGAAGATCGTGCTGGCGAGGCCCGCGATCAGTGTGAGCCGCGTGAGCGCGCCGATGCGGGCGGGGCCGTACCAGCGAGTCAGCGCGGCGAAGGCTGCTTGGTAGAAGACCGCGGCCATCGCCAGGCCGGCCACCAGCCACGCGAGCAGGAACCAGCCGAAGCTCGGTGCGAGGGCGATGCCGACCATCGCGGGCACCGCGAGGATCGAGCCCCCGGTCATCACCGGCCGGGGTCCGTACCGGTCCAGCCAGCGACCCACGGGGATCCCTGCAGCCGCTGAGACCACCAGACCGCCCGAAAACGCCGCCGTCACGGCTGTCGCCGACCATCCCGTGTCGCTCGTGATCGAGCCCAGGGCGACCGGCAGCGCGTAGTAGAGCGTGCCCCAGCTGATGACTTCGGTGACGCACAGCGCCACGAGCACCCGCCGCGGTGGACGCTCAGCGGCATGCGTCCCAGCGCGGCCGGTCGCGTCGGTGGCAGGCGTCCTCACGAGTCAACGACCACGTGACGGTGGTGCCCCGATGATGGTCATGGGCGCTGGTCGCGGGTGTCGGACGGGAGCGCTGGTCAGCAGCCCGAGGAGGAAGCGCCGATGCTCACCGGCTGAGGAGCAGCACCGCAGCAGCTGACCGCCGCCGGCTGCTCAGCGGAGTAGCCGTGCGCGCCGCCGGTGGCGAAACCGAGGTCAGCGGCGCCGACCTCGCTTGCCTCCCGGTCGCCGAGGTCGGTGCTGCATACCCCGGTGGAGGGCAGGTGCAGCTGCACCGCGTCAGCCGCCTCGGTGTCCCCGGCCAGCGCGGCGGCGATGGAGCGGACCTGCTCGTAGCCGGTGGCCAGCAGGAAGGTCGGGGCTCGCCCGTAGGACTTCATGCCTGCCAGGTAGAAGCCCTCATCGGGGTGTGCCAGGTCCCGGTGGCCGTGCGGCGGCACGGTGCCGCAGGAGTGGAAGTTCGGGTCGATCAGCGGCGCCAGCCGGGTGGGTGCCTCGACGGCGGGGTCCAGGGACAGTCGGACCTCGCGCAGCATGTCCAGGTCGGGGCGAAAGCCCGTGGCTGCGGCGATCGCGTCCACCGACAGCGCCAGCTGCACCCCGTCACGGCCCGTGCCGCTGACCTGCACCTGCCCCTCGTGGGTGGGGGTCAGGTCGGTGATGGTCACCTCTCGGTGCAGCTCGACGTGCCCGGCCTTCACCGCCGCCTTCAGGGTCGAGCCCAGCAACCCGCGGGCCGGCAAGCCGTCGGCGTCCCCGCCGCCGTACAGGCGTGCTGGGGAGCGGCCGCGGATGGCCCAGCTGATGCGGGTGTCCGGCTCGCTCTTCTGCAGCTCGACGAGGCTGAGCAGGGTGTTGGCCGCGGAGTGGCCCATGCCCACCACCAGGGTGTGCCGCCCGGCGAAGCGGGCGCGGTCGGCGCCCAGCACGTACGGCAGCGGCCCGACCAGCCAGGAACTGGACTCCCGCTCCCCGATCGCCGCGAGGCCTGCTGCGCCCAACGGGTTGGGGTGTCCCCAGGTCCCGGAGGCGTCGATCACCGCTTGGGCGGTGAGGTCCTGCATGCGGCCGTCGACGACGGCGCGCACCAGGTAAGCGCGCCCCTCACGGTTGACCGTGCGGGTCTTGTCCACGCCCACTCGGGAGACGGCCACCACTCGGGCACCGGTGCGGATGCGGGAGGCCAGCTGCGGCGTGGCTGCCAGCGGCGCGAGGTAGCGATCAACCAGCTCGGCTCCGGTGGGCAGCTGGTCGCGGTCGGGGAAGGTCCAGCCCGTGGGCTCCAGCAGCCGGGCTGCTGCGGCGTCGACGTCGTACTCCCAGGGCGAGAACAACCGCACGTGCTGCCAGGACCGCACCGCGGCCCCCACCTCCCGGCCGGCCTCGAGCACCAGTGGCTCCAGCCCGTGCTCGATCAGGTGCGCAGCGGCGGCAAGTCCCACCGGGCCGGCGCCGATCACGACCACTGGAAGATCGCTCGTGGTGGGGGTGCTCATGAGCGGCTCACGCCCTTCGGTCGACAGCTCGCAAGTATCAACGACTGGCCACATTAACAGCGACTGCTGTTGATAGCAACACGGGTGTGGCACACTGGCGTCATGCCGCAGGACCTGGGTGTGCGCCTCCTGGACGTCGACGAGCTGACCTCGCCGGCCGATCGAGCCCGCCTGCTCGCTCCCCAGCTGAAGGCGCTGGGAGACCCCAACAGGTTGCACCTGCTGCTGCTGCTCGCTGAGGGGCCTCACACGGTCCGAGAGCTCACCGAGGCCGCGGGCATGAGCCAGACCTTGGTCAGCCACCACCTCGCGACGCTGCGCGAGCAGGGCCTGGTCTCGATCACCCCTCGCGGCAGGAGCAACGTCTACTCCCTGTGCTGCGAGGCACTAGCCGGCCCCGTGAAGGCGCTGGCCACCCTCGCCGCGCTCACGCCTGCGGGTGCCGACGCCTGCTGCTCCTGAGCCGCCACATCAGCACCCGGTTCCGGGGGTGAGGGCTCGCCTCAGCCCTCTCCGAAGCGGCGGTGGACCAGGCCTGCCCAGCGCATCAGCGGAGGCGTCCCGCCAGGTCCTGCACGCGGGCAGCGATGTCGTTGCGGACCAGGCGCATCCGCTCCATGCCCTCGATGCCGCGGGTGGAGGGCTCATCGGTTTCCCACACCTCCACCGCCGTCTGCCCGACGGGCTCGACGCGGGCCTCGCTGCCCAGGACGACGACGAGGTCAGCGCCGCGCACGTCGTCGTCGGTGAGCTGGTGGGTGCGCGCAGCAGAGATGTCCACACCGATCTCAGCCAGGCTTTCCACCGACTGCGCGTTCAGCGTCGTCCCGGCCTGGGTGCCGGCGGAGGAGACCTGCACGGCCAGGCCCTGCTGCTCAGCGACGTGGCGCATCAGGCCAGCAGCCATCTGGGACTTGCCGCCGTTGCGGACGCAGACGAACAGCACCCGCGGGCCCGCGCCGGCAGTCTGGGCGGTCGCGGCGGCGGTGTCGGACGAGGAAGCACCAAAGGTCGTCATGGTGGAGGTCTCCTGAGTCGTGGCAGGTCAGATGAGGGCGGCCTGGACCGGGTCAGCGGTGCGCGCGGCGTCGGCCAGACCTTCCAGGTAGCGCTCGGCGTCCAGCGCTGCAGCGCAGCCGGTGCCGGCGGCGGTGATGGCCTGCCGGTAGCGGCGGTCGACCAGGTCACCGCAGGCGAAGACCCCGGGCACGTCGGTGCGGGTGGTGGGATGGTCCACCAGGACGTAGCCCTCAGCATCCAGGCGCACCTGTCCGCGAAGGATCTGGCTGCGGGGATCGTGGCCGATGGCGATGAACACGCCGGTGACGTCCAGGTCGCGCAGGGCGCCGGTGCTGGTGTCCCGCAGCCGCAGGCCACTGACCTTGCCGCTGGTGTTGCTGCCGGTGTTGCTGGCAGTGGTGTCCTCGGCGAGCACGTGCTCGACCTCGCTGTCCCACGCGAAGCGGATCTTGGGGTTGGCGTGGGCGCGTTCGGCCATGATCTTGGAGGCGCGTAGCTGGCCCCGGCGGTGCACCAGGGTCACCGTGCGGGCGAAGCGGGTCAGGAAGGTGGCTTCCTCCACCGCGGAGTCGCCACCGCCGATGACGGCGACGTCCTGGTCGCGGAAGAAGAACCCGTCGCAGGTGGCGCACCAGGAGACCCCGTGGCCGGTCAGCTCCTGCTCCCCGGGGACCCCGAGCTGGCGGTAGCCCGAACCCATCGCCAGCACCACAGCGGTCGCGGACAGCTGCTCACCCGACCCGCAGGTGATGGTCTTGGTCGCCCCGGTCAGGTCGACCGCGACGGCGTCGTCATAGAGGTAGCTCGCCCCGAACTTCTCGGCCTGGGCCTGCATGTCCTCCATCAGCTGGGGCCCCTGGACCCCAGCGGGGAAGCCGGGGAAGTTCTCCACCTCGGTGGTGGTCATGAGGGCTCCGCCGGCGGTGACGGCGCCGGCGATGACGACCGGGGACAGTCCCGCGCGGGCCAGGTAGATCGCCGCGGTGTCCCCCGAGGGTCCGGAGCCGATGACGACCACCTCGTGGTGAGCGACCTCGGCGTTGGCGCCACTAGTCATGTCGGGTTGTGGTCGGTGGTCAAGCCGGCGGTCATGCCGGCGGTCAAGCTGGTGGCCGGGCTGGCGTTCGCACCTGCTGCAGGGGTGCTCATGCGCGGCTGGGCAGCAGCTCGGCCAGCAGCGCCTCGACGCGGCCGCGGATCTCATTGCGGATCGGGCGCACCGCCTCGATGCCCTGCCCGGCGGGGTCGCGCAACGCCCAGTCCTCGTACCGCTTGCCGGGGAAGATCGGGCAGGCGTCCCCGCAACCCATGGTGATGACGGCGTCGGAGGCCTGCACGGCCTCGGTGGTGAGCACCTTGGGCTGCTCGGCGGTGATGTCGATGCCGACCTCGGCCATCGCCTCAACGGCGACGGGATTGATCTGGTCGGCGGGCATGGAGCCGGCGGAGCGGACCTCGACGGCACCGCCGGACAGCGCAGTCATGAAACCGGCGGCCATCTGGGATCGGCCGGCGTTGTGCACGCACACGAAGATGACGCTGGGGCGTCCCTTAGTGGCTGCCGAGGCGTCGTTGGCGGTGGTGTCGGCGGGGCTGGACATGCTCAGGTCTCCTCGAGCGGCGACGGGGGGCGGTCTGGGTGTGACGGGTGTGGAGGGGTGCCCGGGCCGTCAGGCCACGGGGGCGGCGACGTGGCTGCGGGCGTGCTGGGCGGTCCAGGCGTGCGCGGCGATCTGCACCGCGTCCCACGGCGAGCCCAGGGGTGGGGTGTAGGACAGGTCCAGGTCGGCGATCTCCTCCACGGTCATGCCGTGGAAGATCGAGGTGGCGTAGGTGTCCACGCGCTTGGCGACCTCGCTGCCCAGGCGCCCGACCAGCTGTGCACCCAGCAGTCGCCCGGTGGTGCGGTCCCCGGTGATGCGGATCGTCAGGGGCTGGGCGCCGGGGTAGTAGGCCTTGTGGTCATCAGCGGTGCTCTGGGTGGTCATCGGGTCGAACCCCGCGGCTGCAGCTTCGCCCGGCAGCAGGCCGGTGCGGGCGACGACGAGGTCGAAGACCTTGACCACCTGGGTGCCGACGCTGCCGGCGAAGGTGGCCCTCCCACCGACGGCGTTGGCCCCGGCGACCCGGCCCTGCTTGTGAGCCGTGGTGCCCAGCGGCAGGTAGGTGGTCCCCAGGAGCCGGTGGTGGGTGAGGACGCAGTCCCCGGCCGCCCACACGTCCGCCAGGCCGGTCCCCATCGTCTCGTCGACCGCCACCGCACCCCCGGTGCCGGTGGAGGCGCCGGCGGCGGTGAGCAGGTCGGTGTCGGGGCGCACCCCGGTGACCACCAGGACGACGTCGGCCACCAGGTGGTGCGGTGCGGCCGGGTCCGGTCCATGCAGGTCCACACGCACCTGACCGTCGGCGGTGCGGGACAGCGCGCGCGCCTCCGTGTCGGTGAGCACGACCACCCCGTGAGCGGTGAGCTCGTCGGCGACCATTGCGCCCAGAGGCGCTTCGACGGTCGTGAGCACCTGGCTGGGACGCTGGACGACGGTGACTGCCAGCCCGCGGGTGCGCAGCGCTTCGGCCATCTCGGTGCCGATGTAGCCGGCACCGATGATCACCGCTGATGGCAGCGGGGTCGACGCTCGGGCCGTCGAGGCGGTGGTGAGGGTGTTCACGAGCGCGTGGGTGTCGTCCATGGTGTGCAGCAGGTGCACCCCCTGATCAGGACCCAGCGCGCCCGGCCCGCGCAGCCCGTCGATCGGCGGCACCGTGGGGTGGGCGCCGGTGCCCACCACCAGGGCGTCGTAGTCGAGCAGCTCCTCGGCCCCGTCGGGTCCCGTCACCGCCAGGCGGTGCCCAGCGACGTCGATCGCGGTGGCCCTGCTGTTCAGGCGCAGGTGCAGGCCGGCGGCGAGCAGGTCGGCCTGCGTGCGGTGGGCCAGCGCCTGCCAGGGCTGGACCTCCCCGCTGACGTAGTAGGGGATGCCGCAGATGGAGAAGTTGGGATACTCATCGGCGACTACTAGCGTCACCTGGCACGTCGGGTCCACCTCGCGGGCGCGCAGCCCGGCGGAGATGCCGGCGTCGGATCCTCCGACAACCACCAGCCGGCGGGGAGTCGAGCTCACGCGGGCTCCTTGACGCCCGCGCCGGAGCTGGGCTGCGGGGCGACCTCCTCGAGCAGGGCGGCCACGCGGCGGGCGATCGCGTCGCGAATGGCGCGCACCACGGGCAGGTCCTGGCCGGCGGGGTCGGCGACGTCCCAGTCCAGGTAGCGCTTGCCGGGGTAGATCGGGCAGGCGTCCCCGCAGCCCATGGTGATGACCACGTCGGCGGCCTGGACCACGTCGTCGGTGAGGGGCTTGGGAAAGGCCAGCAGCTCAGGGTCGGCGCTGGCAGATGCGGCACCGGTGGCGCCGGGGCCGAGACCGACCTCGGCCAGGGCCTGCACGACGACGGGGTCGACCTGGTCTGCCGGCAGGGACCCCGCTGAGCGCACGTGGACACGGCCCTGGGACAGGTGGGTCAGGTAGGCGGCGGCGATCTGGGAGCGGCCGGCGTTCTGGACGCAGACGAACAAGACCTCGGGTACGTCCTTGGCCCAGGCGCCCTTGGCCTGGGCGAGGGCGGTGAGGCGTTCGGTGGCGAAGCGGCAGGCCAGCACCGGCACGTGGGTCTTGACCTTCGCGGTGCGGCCCAGGGCGGTGTAGGACTCGAAGACGACCCGTTCGATGGTCTCGCGGCTGACGACGCCGGTGAACCGGGAGGCGAGGTCGTCGACGTGGCGGTTCAGCACCGCGCGGGGGTCCAGCAGCCCGCCGGATCTGTGGGACTGCGGAGGCGCCGTACCGGTGGCGTCGGTGTGCGTCGTCGCGTCGGTGCTCATCGGGTGCTCCCAGGTGTGGTGGAGGCTGACGAACGGGTCTTGGTGCGGGCGCCGGTGGGCACGGTGGGGTCGTTCGGGAAGAAGCGGCGCCCGGCCCACAGCGCCACGTAGACCAGCGCCACGAGCACCGGGACCTCGATGAGGGGACCGACCACGCCGGCGAGGGCCTGGCCGGAGGTCACCCCGAAGGTCCCGATGGCGACGGCGATGGCCAGCTCGAAGTTGTTGCCGGCAGCGGTGAAGGACAGCGTGGTGGTGCGGGCGTAGTCCATCCCGATCAGGCGACCGAGGGCGAAACTGCCGCCGAACATCACGACGAAGTAGGCCAGCAGCGGCAGCGCAATCCGCGCCACGTCCCCGGGGGCGGAGGTGATGGCGTCGCCCTGCAGGGCGAAGAGCAGCACGATCGTGAACAGCAGCCCGTACAGGGCCCAGGGGCCGAGGCGCGGTAGGAAGCGCTGCTCGTACCAGTCCCGGCCCTTGGCGCGCTCGCCCAGTGTCCGCGTCAGGTAGCCGGCGACGAGCGGGATGCCGAGGAAGACCAGAACGCTGACGACGATCGCGACGACGGAGAAGTCCGCGCTGGTGGTGGGCAGGCCCAGCCAGCCGGGCAGGACCTGCAGGTAGAACCAGCCCAGGGCGGCGAAGGCGAGGATCTGGAAGACGGAGTTGATGGCCACCAGTACGGCGGCGGCTTCCCGGTCCCCGCAGGCCAGGTCGTTCCAGATGAGGACCATGGCGATGCAGCGGGCCAGGCCGACGATGACCAGGCCGGTGCGGAACTCGGGCTGGTCGGGCAGCAGCAGCCAGGCGAGGGCGAACATCAGCGCCGGTCCGAGGACCCAGTTGAGGACCAGGGAGGCGATGAGGAGCGTGCGGTCGCCGGTGACGCGGCCGAGCTGGGTGTAGCGGACCTTGGCCAGGACCGGGTACATCATCACCAGCAGGCCGAGCGCGATCGGCAGGCTCACCGAGCCGACCTCGACGGCTGAGAGGGCGTCGTCCAGGCCGGGCACCAGGCGGCCCAGCGCGAGGCCGAGGGCCATCGCGGCGATGATCCAGACCGGCAGGAAGCGGTCCAGGGTGGACAGGCGTGCCAGCACGGGCGCGTCCGGCCCGGCGGTGGGGCGCTCGGAGACGACGTCACTCATCAGGTGGGATCCTCGGTCTGGAAGACGGACGTGGCGGCGCAACAAGGATTGATCCGCGTCGATGGAACCGTGGCACAGGCATCGATGAGCGTCAACATAGACGTACATGAATACCTGGTGTCACACTCAGGGCATGGCCACCGCCGTGCAGATCGCCGCACCCGACATCAACCTCGGGGAGCCCGCCGCACCCACGGGCATCGCGTGCTGTGCGCCACTGTCGCGTGAGCCGCTCAGCGCCGAGGATGCCGTCGCGCTGGCCCGCACCCTGAAGGCCATCGCTGACCCTGCCCGGCTGCGTCTTCTCAGCCTTGTCGCCGCCCATGAGGGCGGCGAGGCGTGCGTGTGCGACCTGACCGAGCCCTTGGGCCTGAGCCAGCCGACCGTCAGTCACCACTTGAAGGTGCTCGTCGAGGCGGGCCTGCTGACACGCGACAAGCGGGGGGTGTGGGCCTACTTCGCCCTGGTCCCCGGCGCACTGGACCGCCTGGCCGGGGTCCTGACCACCTGCTGACCGAAACGAACCAGGAGTCCGGCCCAGGCCGGCTGGCAGGAGGGCAGACGTCGGTGGGAAGCACAGGGATCAGGTCATCTGATGTGGCCGTCCGGCCGATGACCGAGCAGGACTGGCCCGTGGTGCGAGAGATCTACGCCGCGGGCATCGCTACCGGCCACGCCACCTTCGAGGCGGCACCGCCGACCTGGGAGTCCTTCGACGCCGCCAAGGCGCCCGAGCACCGCCTCGTCGCCGTCGGTGCGGGTGGTCGCGTGCTGGGCTGGGCCGCCGTCGTCGCAGTCTCGGACCGCTGCGTCTACGCCGGCGTGGTCGAGCACTCCGTCTACATCGCCCCCGATGCCCGAGGCCGCGGGGTAGGCCGGCTGCTCCTGGAGGAGCTCATCGCCTCCACCGAGGCAGCCGGTGTGTGGACCATCCAGTCCGGCGTCTTCCCCGAGAACACCGCCAGCCTCGCCCTGCATGCCTCCGTCGGCTTTCGCACCGTCGGTGTGCGTCAGCGGCTCGGGCAGGTGAGTCACGGGCCGATGGCAGGGCAGTGGCGCGACGTGGTCCTGCTGGAACGACGAAGCGGGCTGTCCTGATCAACTCTCAGAGGGACCGCTGACCGCCCGCCTCGGAGCACCTCACGGCGCGCTGGTGCTCAAGGCCGCCATCCGTCGCAGAAGGGATCCGTGTCCGGGCACGGCTTGATCAGTCGGCCAGGGCCGCGTCGATGTGCGCCCGGAATTGGTTCGTAGTGGTGACCTCCAGGCGCTCACCGTCCAGGAAGAAGGTCGGGGTGCCGGTCACCCCCAGAGCGACCCCGTCCTCGAAGTCCGCCGCCACCCGCGCTGCGGTCGCCGGGTCAGCCACCGCAGCGTCATAGGCGGCCAGGTCCAGGCCGATCGCCTCAGCGTGGGCGCGGAAAACCTCCGGGGTGGCCTCCGGCTGCTCACCCCACTCGCCCTGCGTCTCGTACAGGCGCTGGTACATCGCCTCCAGCTGACCCTGCTGGGCAGCGGCCTCAGCGGCCAGCGCCGAGGGGGTGGAGTTGGCGTGCCCCGGCAGGGGGAAGTAGCGGATGACGAAGCTGACGCGGCCGGCGTAGTCCCGGCGCAGCTGCTCCACGAAGGGGTGGGCGGCCCTGCAGGACTCGCACTCGAAGTCCAGGAACTCCACCAGCACCGGCGCACCCGCCCGGGCCGAGGAGAGCTGGTGACTGTCGGGACGCACCACCTGCGCGGCCTCGGCCTGACCACCGGAGGTGGTCGAGCGGGACCCCAGCAGCGCTGCCCCCACCACGGCCAGCACCGCGACGACGATGACCGTGGAGATCCGCAGGGCGTTGTGCCGGCTGCGCGGACGGTCGGTCGGACGGCTGCGAGCCGCGCCAGGGGTTGGCTCGCCGGCCGCCTTCTCGGGTGGGTTCATGCGGAGACGCCTTCGGTGGAGCGGGCGGGCTGATCACTGCCGCGGTCATCCGGGACCGTCGGCGCTGATGCGGTCTGGCGCCGGTGCTGGCGCGGCAGCCGCGCGGCGCGGGCACCGTTGGCGATGACGACGACCTCGGCCAGCTCGTGCACCAGCACCACCGCCGCCAGGCCCAGCACCCCGAACAGCGCCAGCGGCACCAGCACCACGATGATCGCCAACGCCAGGGCGATGTTCGCGGTCATGATCGCGCGTCCACGGCGGGCGTGGGCGAACGCACGGGGCAGCAGGCGCAGGTCGGTGCCGGTGAAGGCGACGTCGGCGGACTCGATCGCGGCGGCCGAGCCGGTCAGGCCCATGGCGATGCCGACGGTGGCGGTGGCCAGGGCGGGGGCGTCGTTGATGCCGTCGCCGACCATCGCCGTGCCGCCCCTCGTGGTCGGCGTGCTGGTCACGGCGCGAGCCTTGTCCGCCGGTGTCTGCTGGGCGCGCACGTCGACGATGCCGGCCCGTGCGGCCAGGGCGTGGGCGGTGCGGGCGTCGTCGCCGGTCAGCATCGCCACTGCCAGGCCCTGGCCGCGCAGCTGGGCGACGGCTTCGGCGGCTTCAGGGCGAAGCTCGTCGCGCACGCCGACGGCGCCGGCGAGGTGGCCGTCGAGCTCGACCAGGACCACCGTCATGCCTGCGGCCGTCATCGCCTCGACGCCGCCCGCCAGGGCTCCGGGGTCGATCCAGCGGGTGCTCCCCACCCGCACGGCGGTGCCGTCGACGCGGCCGCTGACGCCCTGGCCGGGGTGCTCGTGCACGTCGGTCGCGCCAGGAAGGGGCGCGCCGTCCGGCTCTCCAGCGGTGGCTGCGGTGAGCAGGGCGTGGGCCAGGGGGTGGGTGCTGCCGGCCTCCACAGCGGCGGCCGCGCGCAGCACCCGGTCGTCAGGGGCGGCACCGGTCGTGGCCACGGCCACGACCTGGGGGGTGCCGCGGGTCAGGGTGCCCGTCTTGTCCAGGTGCACCTGGCGCACCGCGCCGAGGTCCTCGAAGGCCTGCCCGGACTTGATGACCACCCCGAGCTTGCTGGCCGCCCCGATCGCGGAGATGACGGTGACGGGGACGGCGATGGCCATCGCGCACGGGGAAGCGGCCACGAGCACCACCAGCGCTCGCTGCAGCCACGGGCCGGGCTCGCCGACGATGACGCCGTACAGCGCGACCAGCGCGGCCAGGGCCAGGACCGCGGGCACCAGGGGGCGGGCGATGCGGTCGGCCAGGCGGGCTCGCTGGCCCTTGCGGGCGTGGGCGGCTTCCACCAGGCGCACGATCAGGGTCAGGGAGTTGTCCCGACCGTCGGCGACCGCGCGCAGGCGCAGCGTCCCGGTGCCGTTGACCGACCCGGCCGGAACGGGCTCGCCAGGGCCGACCTCAACGGGGATGGACTCACCCGTGACCGCGGAGGTGTCCAGGGCCGAGCGGCCAGTCAGGACGACGGCGTCGGTGGCGACCCGTTCACCGGCGGCGAGCAGCAGCACGTCCCCAGCACGGACGTCGACGGCGGGCACGACCTGCCCACCTGCGCCGCCTGACGTCTCGTGCGCGGACCGCTCGACCCGGGCGGTGGGCGGGACGAGCGCCAGCAGGGCCCGCAGGCCGTGCTGGGCGCGGTCCATCGCGCGGTCCTCGAGGGCCTCGGCGATGGAGAACAGGAACGCCAGAGCCGCGGCTTCTGCGAGGTGGCCCAGGGCGACAGCGCCGGCGGCGGCGATCGTCATCAGCAGTCCGACTCCGAGGCGGCCTCGGGCCAGGCGGCGCAGCGCGCCGGGCACGAACGTCCACGCTCCGGCGAGCAGCGCAGCGGTGTTGACGACAGCGGCGGCACTCGGTGCGCCGACGAGGTGGTTCAGCACGAGGCCGGCCGCGACGAGCAGCCCTGACAGCGCCGGCAGGCGCAGCGCGGGCTCGCGCCACCACGGCGGGAGCTCTTCGTGGACGGGGTCTGCGTCCGTCGGGCGGGTCTTGGGGGCGCAGCAGTCGTCGAGATCGGCTGGGCCGGGAGCGGGGTCGACCGCACTGTTCGGAGGGGGGCTCGCCGGGGTGGAGGGGCGTGTCAGGTCCAGGCGCGTCCGGGTCGGCGCTGCGGAGCAGCCGTCGCACCCGGTCCTAGTGGCCGGAGTGGCCGTGGTGGCCGCCTCCGCGAGCTGGTCCTGCGGGGGTCCGCTGGGCGGCGCAGGCAAGGGCTGGAGGGTGAGCTGGTCGCGCTGGCTCGGTCGCTGCTTCGGTTGCCGGGGCTGCTGCTCGTCCTCGCCGCAGCAGGCGCCACTCACGGTCGGACCCCGACGGCATCGGCAGACTCGGTGTCCTGGTCGCCCGATGTGGCCTGGGAGGTCGAGGTCTCATCGACGGCGCCCGGGCCGCAGCACAGGGGGACGTCGCAGTCAGCCTCTGAGCAAGGGCGTCCGTCATCGACGGCCAGGACGACGTCGACCAGGGCGGTCAGTGCCTTGATCAGGTGGGGGTCGGCGATCTCGTAACTGGCCTTGCGGCCCTGGGGGGTGACGACCACCAGGCCGCAGCCGCGAAGGCAGGTGAGGTGGTTGGAGACGTTGGAGGGGGTCAGCTGCAGGTCCCGAGCCAGCTGGGCGGGGTTACACGGGCGTTCCAGCAGCCGGTTCAGGATGCGGGAGCGGGTGGGGTCGGCCATCGCGCGGCCGAGTCGCTGCATCACGTCGAGCCGGGAGGCCATCGTCAGCATGCGATGACAGTACAGCGGTCACTGACGATGGCGCCGTATCCGGCCGTCAGGTGCTACCAGTAGGTGCTGGGTGCAAGGCCAGGTCGAGCTCGACCCGGGCGTCTCGCAGGGCCACCGCTGACCGCCCGCCTCCGTGCACTTCGAGACTCCCCGACGCCTAGAGTCCCGGGCCGTCGCAGAAGGGATCGCTGACCGGTCAGCGTCTCGCCACCCTCTCTCGCCGGCTGGCCGCCAGGTACCTTCTGCCGATGACCATGCGCTTGGACCAGGTGGTCATCGACGCCGTCGCCCCGTCCTCGCTGGTGCGGTTCTGGGCTGAGTTGCTCGGCGGTGATCCTGTCGACCGTGCCCGCGGCTGGGCTCACGTACGCCCACCGGGCTTCCCGAAGCTGTCCTTCCAGCCTGTGCCCGAGGGCAAGACGGTCAAGAACCGACTGCACCTCGACATCGAGGTTGATGACATCGAGGCCGCTGCTGAAGAGGCAGAGCGGCTCGGAGCAGAGCGAGTCGGACGAGTCGTCGCCGACGTCGAAGGGTCCTACTTGGTCATGTCCGACCCAGAGGGCAACGAATTCTGCTTCGTCCACGATTGATCGCGGACCACCACCTGAACCGCCTCCGGCGCCACGCTGAGCATCCACCCCCGACCGGGGCCCGTCGACGCGCGGACCTGGCTTCCGAGATCTCATGAGCTAGCCACGCTGACCGCACTCGGTCAATCAGCCGCTCGGACTCACCTGCCCCAGGGTCTCGTCAATGAGGTCGGGCACCGCGGCGAGAGCCGCTTCGAGGATGAGCTCCACGTCAGTGGCAGAGGGTGAGGCGTCGACATCGATCGCGGCCGACCACTGGGCGGGGCTGTACCGCGTCAGCATCGAGAGCGCGTGGAGAACCGCCCACCACAGCATCAGCGGATGCCTGGCGCCGCTCTCGCCTGCGATCGCGGGGAAGAGCATGGGGCTGCCGCGGTACTGCGCGAGACCTCCTTGAAGCTCCTCAAGGCTGCCTCGTTCTCCCTCAGCAAGATCGCGGTGCAGCTGGAGCGGCTGGCCCGGTGGAGGCCAAGTCACCGGCTCTGAACCCGCGACCAGCTCGTCGCTCAGTCGCCACGGCCTCAGGTCGGGATAGGCGTCCAGCCACTCGCGAGGGGTCGGGCGACGTCGCGCGCTCAGTCTCGTGACGACGTCAGGTGGCGTCACGTCCAAGAAGGTTCGTCCGTTCACCCCCATGGTGAGCGACTGGTGCAAGTAGAGGTTGGCCAGCGGCGGGTGTGCGACTTCTGGCCCTGGGGGGCTGACGTAGTGCAGCTCCGGCAGCAGCTGCCACAGCTGGCGCAGGGGTGCCTCCCCCTGGGAGGGCGAGTCCAGGAGCTTGGAGAGGACGACGAAGCTTCCCCGTTCTTCTTTCGGGACTGGGTGCACCGTGATGAGGTCCCACTCGCGGTCCGGGGTCCCGAGAACCGTCCTGATGCCGTGGCCCTGCAGGGACCAGGAGGAGTCGTCCAAAGTGTGAGATGCGGCAGCGATGGCTCGACCGGCCTGTGACAAGCCGTAGAAGAGGTTCAGCGCACGGCTGTCGAAACCGGTGATCGAGGCGGCCCTGAACTGCTGCTCTGCCTGCTCCAGCGCCATCTGGAAGGTCCTTGTGCGCTCTCCGTTTCCATCAGCGATGACGGTTCCGGCGCGCCGCCGCCTCACGGCGCGCCACGACTCCTCTGGAGCCCGTAGCGCCGCCGACCAGTAGGTGGACATGCCTCATCCAAGCCCTCGGTTCGGCAGGGCGCGTGAAGTTCGACCGGAGTTGCTGGCCCTAGATCCCGACTGCATCCCCGGCACGCTGACCACCGCTGTCCGGTCAGCGTCTCGCTGACCATCGCTGCCCGGTCAGCGTCTCGCTGATCATCGCTATTCAGGCGGACACTCACCGCCCGCGCCGACCTTGACGACCGTATGCGCGCGCGGTGCTGGCCGCGCAAGGGCTCGCTGTCACGGGCAACCTGTTGAGCGTGGGAGCTGCGCGGGTGGGCCACCGCGCGGTGCCAAAGACCGACCTGCATGAGGTCATCGCCGCTGTACACAACGACTGCTGAGTCTCCTGGCAAAGGGTCCCGGCGCCGGTGGCGCCGGGACCCTTGTGCGTGGGATGAGCGCTCAGCGGTGGGCGCCGGCCTGGTACTCGGAATCGTTGGCCCGCCCGCTGCCAGTAGCCGCGGTGGCAGTGTCGCGGATGTCGTCGTCGAACCCGTCCTGACGTTCGGTCATGACCGGCTGGTCGCCCTGGGCGATGGAGTGCACCGTCTCCGGCGCGCTGATTTGCGCTCCGAGCTGGCGCAGGATGCCGAGCTCGTCGGTCGCCCCCCACCGCTCCACGATCTTGCCGTCGGCGAAGCGCCCCACCTGCACCCCGCGGGCCTCCACGCGCTTGCCGGTGGCGGGCACCCCCTGGAAGTCACCCTGGTGGGTGCCGCTGAGGCGGTAGGCGATCACGACGTTGTCCTCGTCGGCGACCAGCTGGTCGACCTCGAGGTGGGCATCAGGAAAGGCTGCGGTCAAGGTGCGGAAGAAGCCCTTGGTGCCCTCCACTCCCTCGCCCTGGTCGGGCGCCTTGTCGTGGTCGAGGACGTCGGCGGCGAAGACCTCGTCGATGCGGTCGATCTCACCGGCGTTGATCAACTCACCCAGGTGCTGCTGGGCGGCTGTGTTGGTCTCTCGGGTCGAAGCCATGGCGTGGTCCTCCAGTCGAAGCGGAAGGGTAGGGCGCTGACAGGGGTCAGACGGGTCAGGCGGGTGGACCGAGGGGCTCAGGGGTGCAGCACGACCTTGGTCCAGCCGTCCTCGCGGGCGTCGAAGTGCTGGTAGCCCTCAGCGGCCTGGGCCAGGTCCATCTCGTGGCTGACGATGAAGCCCGGTGACGCCTTGCCCTGGGTGATGAGGTCGCGCAGCTGGCGGTTGTACCGCTTCACGTCGGCCTGGCCGGTGCCCATGGTGAGGCCCTTCGTGAAGAAGGCGCCGAAGGGGAACGCCATGCGCCCCTCCTGCATGAGCGGGTCGGGCCCGTTCGGGTCCTGCGGCGGGAAGACGCCCACGACGCCGATGCCGCCGGTCGCGCGCACCACCTGGACGAGGGTGTCCAGGGTGCCGGCCGGGTGCTCCTGCCCGGAGTGGTCGTGCGCCTGCCAGCCCACGGCCTCCACGCCCCGGTCGGTGCCGACGCCCTTCGTGGCCTCCATGACCTGCTCGACCGGGTCGCCCTTGCTGAAGTCGACGGGGGTGGCGCCGGCCTCCTCGGCCAGGGCGAGGCGGTCGGGGTGCTGGTCGACCACGTAGACCTGGTCGGCGCCCTGGATCCGCGCTGACAGCGCCGCCATGATGCCCACCGGGCCGGCGCCCATGATCGTCACGGACTCACCGGGCTCCAGGCCCGACAGCCGGGTGCCGTGCCAGCCGGTGGGGAAGATGTCGGACAGCATCGTGTAGTCGAGCTCGTGCTCGGTGCCGCCGGGCAGGCGCAGCGCGTTGAAGTCGGCGAAGGGCACGCGCAGGTACTCGGCCTGGCCGCCCTGGTAGGGGCCCATGTCGGCGTAGCCGAAGGCGCCGCCGGCCATGCCGGGGTTCACCTCGAGGCAGAAGGCCGTCTTGCCGCGGCCGCAGTTGCGGCAGTGGCCGCAGGCGATGTTGAAGGGCAGGGAGACGCGGTCGCCCTCCTTCAGGCGGGTGACGCCTGAGCCGACCTCGGCGATGATCCCCATGTTCTCGTGGCCGAGGGTCTTGCCCTGCTCCACGTCGGTGCGCCCCTCGTACATGTGCAGGTCCGACCCGCAGATGTTCGTGGAGGTGATCTTGACGATGGCGTCGGTGGGCGCCTCGATGCGGGCGTCGGGGACGTCCGTGACCTGGACGTCGCGGGGGCCGTTGTAGACGAGTGCCTTCATGGGTCATCCGTACCCCGTCGTGTTCGATGCAACCGCTGTGCTGGTCCGATGACCGCACTCCGCTCAGCTGCCCGCTCGACGACCGATGACCGCCCGCCCCGGCGATCGTCGCGGCGCCCCGGTGCGCGAGGCCGCTACGCGTCGCAGATGGGATCCCTCACCGGACTGTGCCGACGCTTTCTCGGCGATGTCGCGGTCGCTCACGTCCGTGGCGCTCGACCAGCAAGCACCAGCAGGTCCCGGGCGGGACCGCTAGGGCGCTGCCCGTGCGGCCACACCGCCCGCAGCGCTCGGGCCAGGTCCACACCACTGACCGCGACCTGGGCGAGCCGGCCCGCGGCGACGTCGTCTCGCACGGCGTGCTCGCTCAGCACCGCCGGACCGGCGCCGCTGGCCACGGCCGCGCGGATCGCGCTGGCGGTGGACAGCTCCAGCAGCGGCGCTGCCTCGACCGGCCCACCTAGGGCTGCGCGCAGCGCGGTCTCCAGCGCGGCGCGGGTGCCGGAGGTGGGCTCGCGCTGCACCAGCCGCGTCGCAGCCAGCTCTGCTACGACCACGGGTGAGTGGCGCCGCGCCCAGGGGTGGCCGGGAGCGACGACGAGAACGAGCCGGTCGCGGGCGACCACCCGCGCGTCCAACCCGGCGGGGACCTCGGGTCCCTCGACGAACCCGAGCTCGGCCTCACCGGTGAGCATCGTCGCAGCGACCTCCACGGAGTTCATCGCCCGCAGGCTCACCTGCGTCTGGGGGCGCTGCTGGGCCAGGCGCACCAGCCACCCCGGCAGCAGGTGCTCGGCCACGGTCATGCTGGCCGCCACCCGCAGCCGGCTGGCGCCCTGCCCGCGTAGCGAGCTGGCGCCCGCGTCCAGCGCCTGCGCGGCTGCGAGCACCTGCTCGGCCCAGCCCGCCACGAGCTCCCCGGCCGGGGTCAGGGTGGAGCCCCGGGGTCCGCGGGCGACCAGCGGCACACCGATGAGCTGCTCCATGGTGCGGATGCGCGCGGAGACCGCGGGCTGGCTGATGCCGTGCGCAGCCGCGGCCCGTCCCAGGCTGCCGGTGGCGCCCACCCTCAGCAGCAGCTGCAGGGAGTCCAGGTCGGGGACCCGTTCCAGCGCCACCCGCTCACGGTAGCCGTCCGAAGCCCCATCCATCAGCGCCGCTGATGAGTCCAGCAGGAGAAGGCCACTACTGGCGCAGCGGGCGCACAACCATGCTGGGCAGGCGCACCACGGTGCTCGTCGTCAGCACCAGCCCTGAGCAGAGCGCGAACCGCTGTCGCGGCGACGGCGGCGGAGCCGACAGCAGTGGTGCAGACGACAGCGATGACACGGGAGCAGCACCAGCATGAGCACCGTAGGACCAGGCAGCAGCACAACGAGCACCCGCACCGGGTTGCTGGCCCGGCTGCCGGCGCAGCGCGACCTGCTGCCCGGGCTGGCCGTGGTCGCGGGTGCCACGGGACTCTCCTTCGCCGTCGCCCACGCGCTGCCGGGGCTCAACGCTTCCACCGCGGCGGTGGTGCTGGGTGCGGTGCTGGCCAACGCCGGCCTGCACCGCGCGGCGCTGCGCCCCGGGACGGCGTTCGCCGCCCGGCGCCTGCTGCGGATCGCGGTGGTGCTGCTGGGCCTGCAGCTGGCCCTGCCGCAGCTGGCGGCCCTGGGCCTGAGCGGGCTGGCGGTGGTCGTGGTCACCGTGGCAGTCACCTTCACCGGCACCCGGCTGATCGGCCGCTGGCTGGGGGTCCCGCCCGCACGCGCCCTGCTGGTGGCCACCGGGTTCTCCATATGCGGTGCCTCGGCGGTGGCGGCGATGAAGGACGTCGCCGACGGCGACGAGGACGACACCGCAGTCGCCATCGCATTGGTGACCCTGTGCGGGAGCCTGGCGATCGTGCTGTTGCCGCTGCTGCGCGGGCCGCTGGGCCTGGACCCTGCAGCGTTCGGGTCCTGGGTGGGTGCCAGCGTCCACGACGTCGGCCAGACGGTGGCGACCGCGGACCGGGTGCCGGGGGCGTTGACGGCGGCGGTGGTGGTCAAGCTGAGCCGGGTGGTGCTGCTGGCGCCGCTGGTGGCGGGGGTGGCCCTGGCACGCAGCCGCCGGCTGGCAGCGCAGGGGGTGGTGGCCGGCGGGCGCCGTCCTCCGCTGGTGCCGCTGTTCGTGGTGGGGTTCCTGGCCGCGATCGCGCTGACCAGCACCGGGTGGGTTCCGGCGGGGGTGCTGGCGGCGGCCAAGACCGTGCAGGAGGTGCTGCTGGTGGCGGCGCTGGTGGGGCTGGGTACGGGTATCCATGTAGCGGTGCTGCGGCGCACCGGGGGTCGGGCGCTGGTGCTGGGCCTGAGCTCGTGGGTGCTGGTGGCGGGGGTGGCCTACACGGGGGTGCGCCTACTCGGCAGCTGAGCACGGCTGTGGGCAAGCACCCAGGAGATGTCGGCGAGTCGTGTGGATGCTCGGGACGGGGGTCCTCAGGTCTCGCGGGCGAGCGTGCACCGGGCGGCAGTACGCTCCTTGCGAGCGATGGATCCCGCCGGGGCTGTGCATCAGCCCGAACCGCCACTCGGCTGATGGTTCCTGTCCGCTGGACGTGGGCAGGAGGACCATGTCTTCATCACCGATCCACGCCTCGCCCGACCACCGCGACCTGCGGTCCGACGTCGTCGTCGGCGTCCTTCCCGGCCAGTCCCCGCGGGTGCTGCGCGAGGCTGCAGCCCTGGCCCATGACCTCGGCGGCTCGCTCCTCGCGGTGCACGTGGACACCACCCGCTACCGCCGCAGGGGCCCCGACGGCGAGGAGAACTGGTTCTCCATCGACCCCGACGGCGGTGGGGGTGAGGACGATGACGGCAGCCAGGAACGCACTGACCTCGACGACCTCGTGCGAGCGGCCGCCGGTGAGGTGCCTGTCACGACAGTGCACGTCACTGGTGACCCGGCTCGCGAGCTCGCGGCGGCGGCTGAGCGCGTCGACGCGCGAGTGATCGTGGTAGGTGCCGGTGCGGGGGGCTGGCGAGGCGCGGTGGGTGAGGTCTTCAGCGGTTCGGTCGCGGTGCACCTGGCCCACCACCAGCGCCGCCCGGTGCTCGTGGTGCCCCGTGACGACGACACGCAGGATGTGGCGGCGCGGTGGTGACCCCGCCCAGCAGCCCGCAGTCCCAGCCACAACCGCAGCCGGTGGACCCCGACGCGGAGGTCACCGAAGCGGAGCGGACCGCCCGGCGGCCGCTGCACCTGCAGCCACGACTCATCCTGTGGGTCGCCTCCGGAGGTGTCCTGGGGGCCGCCGCCCGCATCGGGGTGATCCACCTGAGCCCGGCGCCGGCGGGGTTCCCCCTGGCCACCTTCGTGGTCAACGTCGTCGGCGCGTTCGTGCTGGGTCTGCTGCTGCAGGGTCTGTCCGATGCCGGGCCTGATGAGGGACGCCGCCGGTTGGTGCGGCTGTGGACGGGCACGGGCTTCTGCGGGGCGTTCACCACCTACAGCTCCTTCGCCGTGGACACCGATGAGCTGCTGCGCACTGGCCGGCTCGGCCTGGCGCTGGCCTACGCGGCTGCCACGCTGGTGCTGGGGGCGGTGGCCACCCTGGCCGGTGTGGCCGCAGCTGGGCTGCGCCAAGGGCGGTCGCTGTGATCGAGGCCTTCGCGGCGCTGGCCGGTGGGGCGGGTGCTGCTGCGCGGTTCGTCGTCGATGGCGCGTTCACCGCGTTCGTGGACCATCGCGGTGGGTCGGTGCTGCCGTGGGCCACCACCCTGATCAACGTCACGGGGTCCTTCGCCCTGGGGGTGGTCGTGGGGCTGGTCACCGTCGGCGGCGCGCCGAGCGCGGCGGCGCTGATCGTGGGTACGGGCTTCCTGGGTGGGTACACCACGTTCTCGACCGCCTCCTTCGAGACGGTGCGCCTGGCCCGGCAGGGCCGGTGGCGGGCGGCGGGGGTCCATCTGGCGGTGATGGTGTCTGGGACGCTTGTGGCGGCGGCTGCGGGACTGTCCTTGGTGGCGGCGGTGTGAGCCGTGGCCGGGTCCGGCTCGTGGTGGTCCGTCGCGGCTGCACCCAGGTGGTGAGAACCGGCTCGAGGTCGTCCTGGTCCAGCAGCACGGCGTCGGTTGGGAGGAGCGCGACTAATACCCCCCAGGGGTATTGTCGTCCCATGCGGGATCAGCGGGGAGGGTCGGCGCAGCGCCGCCGGTCTCTGCGCGGGGCGCTCCTGCTGCTGGTCGTGGTCGTCCTGGGCGGTCTGCTGTCCATGCACACGCCGTTGGTGGGCTCTTCAGACGGGGTGGGCTCTTCGAGCGCTCACGCCGCGATACCTGACCCGACACCTGCAGCGCCTGCAGCGATGACCGAGGCGCAGGCCCCCCCACCCGTCCCCAGCCATCTCCTGTGGGCAGCTGCGCTGTGGATGGGAGCGATGCCCACCGCAATCTGGACCGGTCCCGGGTCGGAGCCCTCGGCGGCAGCGCCAGCACACCCAGCAGGTTGCACCGGTCACGGTCCCGTCACCCACGCGCACGCCGCCGCGTGCGACCTCTTCGCGCCCCAGGTGAACGCCGCGACGGCGCTCGGGGCGGCCGTACTGGTCGCCGTCGTCCTGGTGGCCCTGCTTTCACTGCCCAGTGGTGCGGCAGCGGGCGGGTGGCGCCAGCGCCGGGGCCCGCCTCGGGGCCGGCTGCTGGGTCTCCTCCTGTGCGTGATCCGGGTCTAGGAGCGGGCTCACCCCCGCCCCTGTGATCCGCACACCCACCTCTAGGAGAGTCATGCCTCGCACGAGTTCCGACCTGCGTCACCACCTCGCCCGCACCTCCGCCCTGCGAGCCCTGGGCGCTGCCGGCGGCGCCGTCGCCCTGGCGGTGGTCCTGGCCGCCTGCTCCGGCGGCGGCCACGACAGGTCCTCGATGACCTCGGCCACACCCGGTTCGAGCGCGTCCGCCTCTCAGATGCCGATGAGCTCGGCCGCGGTGACGCCTGACCCGGCCGCCGTGGCCTCGGCCTCCTCGGCGGTCTCCGCAGTGCACAACGACGCCGACATCACCTTCGCCCAGCAGATGATCGTCCACCACCAGGGCGCGGTGCAGATGGCGATGCTCGCACCCGACCGCGCCGGGGACCCCGCGGTGCGTGACCTCGCCTCGCGCATCCAGGCCGCCCAGACCCCGGAGATCGCCTCGATGACGGGGTGGTTGCAGGCCTGGGGCGCGCCGACGACGGCTGGCTCCGGCGGCGGGCAGATGGGCTCGATGGACCGCAGCTCCATGGGCGGGTCGATGGACATGGGCTCCATGGGCTCCATGGGTTCCATGGGCATGAGCGAGCAGGACATGGCCGCCTTGGAGGGGGCCTCCGGCGCGCAGTTCGACAAGCTCTTCCTGGAGCAGATGACCGTGCACCACCAGGGCGCTGTCGACATGGCCAAGACCGAGCAGGCCGAGGGGTCCAACCCCCAGGCCATCGAGCTGGCCGGGGCGATCGTGACCTCCCAGACCGCGGAGATCGCCGAGATGGGACAGCTCCTGGAGTCTCTATAGGGCGGAGCTCGGCACGCTGCTGAGAGACGGCAGTGAGATGCGGTTGGGAGATCAACTCATAGCCGCCTTGTCGACGAACCCCGAGTAGGGTCTTGGCCCTGCGCGCCGCCCGCTCGTCAGATCGTCGTCACGGCTACGACTGACCCACCTCGACGCTCCGAAGAGCCTCATACCCGCGTGGGTGGCGGTGGTGACCAGAGCTGTGGGCCGAGGGCGGCCCTTGGGAGACCGTCGCCGTCGAAGGGAAGATGAGCACGCCTGCACCTCGGGTCGTCGCTGCATTCGGCTGCGACGACCCGAGGTAGCGCGTGCGAGCACTGACCGGCGAGAAGGGATGGAGGGCGTGACAAACCCGCAGTCGGCCGCCTGGGCGGAGGAGCGACGGGCCCGTGTGCTCGAGGCGCACGTGGCCGAGCTGAACGCCCTGGTGCAGACCTGGAGGGCTGAGGACCCGGAGCGATCGGTCCCGTGGTTCGACCCGGCTGACGGCGGTACCACCGCCTCGGTGCTGCTGCTGCTGGAGTCACCCGCCCCCTCGACCACCTCTCCAACGGGCTCGCACCTGTGCTCAGAGGACAACACCGATGCCACGAACCGGCTCCTGCGCAGCCGCCGTCTGGCTGCAGGCCTGCCGCGCAGCGCCTGCGTGAAGTGGAACGCAGTGCCGTGGGCCTCGGCCGCGCCGCACCGCGCCCCCGACCTGGCCCGAGCTGCCTCCCGGTTGCGGCAGGTGCTGGCGCACCTGCCGCGGCTGCAGGTGGTCATCACCTTCGGCGGCACCGCAGCGGCCGTGCTGGCGACGGCCTCGACCCAGGCGGACCCGCCGGTCCTCCTCCCGGCGCTGGCGGTGCCCCACCCCTCCCAGCGCAACACCCGTGCCCGTCAGGAGGCGCTGGAGCGCATCGACAGGGCACTGACCTGCGCCGCTGGCCTGGTGAGCGGTCCGCTCGCCCAGGGCTCCACGGGGGACCGCCCGTCCGCTCCCGACGCCGGGACCAGTGACAGCGCGCGTAGTTGAACGCCGGTCACCGGACGCGAGGCTCGCGCGCGCTCCCGGGGGTGGACCTCCCGGCTGCGGCGAGGGCGATGAGGTCTCGCGCCGGACCGGCCGGGGGGTGCTGTCCGCTCGCCCACACCGCCCGCAGGGTGCGGCGCAGGTCCACACCCGCCACCGGGCGAGCCACCAGCGCCCCGGCCGCGACGTCGGAGGCGACGGCAAGGCGCGACAGGACGGCGGCCGCCGCCCCCGCCCGCACCGCCTCGCGCACGGCGGTCGCGGTGGTCAGCTCCAGCAGGGGCACCACCGGGGCGTGTCCGGCCGCGGCCAGCGCCTCATCCAGCACCTGCCGGGTTCCCGAGCCGACCTCCCGGCACACCAGGGGGGCTGCGATCAGGTCGCGGACCTGCACCGGACCACGACGGCGCGCCCACGGGTGACCAGGACCCACGACGGCGACCAGCTCGTCCTGGCCGACCGCCCGCCAGGACAGTCCCACCGGGGGCTGACTACCTTCGGTGAAGCCGATCTCGGCAGCTCCCTCGCGCACGGCGGCCACCACCGAGGCGGTGTTCGTGGCCCGCAGGGAGACCGCGGTCGGCGCCTGGGCGGCCCGCAGCTGACGAGAGCGCAGCGCCACCAGCCAGCCCGGCACCAGATGCTCGGCCACCGTCATGCTCGCCGCCACCGACAGCTCGCTGCGCCCCTGCTCCCGCAGTGCTCCCAGGGCCGTGTCGACCTGCCTTGCCACCTCCAGCAGGCGCTGGGCCCACTCCACCAGGACGACCCCGGCTGGGGTGGGGGCGGCACCGCGCGGACCGCGGACCAGCAGCACCGCACCCACCTGCACCTCCAGCGCTCGCAGCCGCGCTGAGGCGGACTGCTGGGTGATGCCCTGCGCGCGCGCCGCGGCGCCGATGCTGCCCCCGGCGAGGACCGCGCAGAAGAGCTCCAACGTGCGCAGATCGGGGAGACGGGCGCTCAGCGTCACAACGCCACAGTATTGGTCGTCACAGCTTCTACCTGTGACCCCACAGCCACTCGGTCCCTACCGGCGCCCTGGCCGGGGGACCACCCTCAAGGGGTGAAGACCCTGCACGCGACGACCTGGGCGGAGCGACCGAGTGCTCCTGCCCCCTCCACCGTTCCCGCTGCCGCCCCCGCCGCCGTCCCCTCCGCCGTCCCCTCCGCCGCGGACCGAACCCAGAGCCGGGGGAGCCGACCGCAGCGGGGTTTCCTGCACGCCCTGGAGAACCGCCGGCTGGCCTTCGCCGCCATCGGGCCGAACTGGTACGCCTCGGTCATGGGCACGGGCATCGTCGCCAACGCCGCCGCGACGCTGCCGGTGCGCGTCCCGGGCCAGGGCGTCTTGGCCGAGGTCGTGTGGTGCCTGGCCACGGCGCTGCTCCTGCTCGTGTCCGCCGCGACCGTCGTGCACTGGGTGCGCCACCCGGACACCGCCCGCGGCTGGCTGGCGCACCCGGTCATGTCGCACTTCTACGGCGCCCCCGCCATGGCCCTGATGACCGTCGGGGCCGGGGCGCTGCTGCTCGCCACCCCGCTGCTGGGCACCACCGCCGCGGTGTGGGTCTCGGCGGTCATGTGGACCGCCGGCACCGCCCTCGGCCTGTGGACCGCGGTGGCGATCCCCTACCAGGCCTTCACCCGCCACGAGGTCGAGCCGAGCTCGGCGTTCGGCGGCTGGCTGATGCCAGTGGTCCCTCCGATGGTCTCCGCCGCGACCGGAGCGCTGCTGGTCGCGCACCTGCCAGAGGGGCAGTGGCGCTCGAGCATGCTCGTGGCCTGCTACGCCATGTTCGGGCTGACGCTGCTGGCGTCCCTGGTGGTCATCACCCAGATCTGGAACCGGCTGCTGCACCACAAGGTCGGTGCTGCTGCCGCCGTGCCCACCCTGTGGATCGTCCTCGGTCCGCTGGGGCAGTCGATCACGGCCGCCAACAACCTCGGCACCCAGGCCGCCAACGACCTCCCCGCTCCCTACGGACCGGCGCTGCAGGCCCTCGGGGTGGTCTTCGGGGTGCCGGTGTGGGGCTTCGCCCTGATGTGGGCGGCCCTGGCAGTCGCGATCACCGTGCGCACCGTCCGGGCCGGGATGCCGTTCTCCCTGACGTGGTGGTCCTTCACCTTCCCCGTCGGCACCGTGGTCACCGGGACCTCGGGCCTGGCCGCCCACACCGGCGCGGACCTGCTGGTCGTCGCTGCAGTGGTGTTCTACGTCGGTCTGCTGCTGGCCTGGTCCGTGGTCGCGGTGCGCACCGCCCGCGGGGTCTGGAGCGGACACCTCCTGATCCCGGCTACCGCTCCCCAGCCGACTACCCTTGGTCGATGATCGAGGTGCCGGTCCAGGACGGCGGCCAGGTGCACCCCGTCGCCACGACCCAGCTGCCCACCGCCCACGGAGTCTTCGCCGTCCACGGGTTCCGCGACGGACGCGGCGAGGAGCACGTGGCCCTGGTGCTGGGCGCCCCTCAGCAGCTCCTGGCTGATGACGGGGCCGCCCCACTGGTGCGGGTGCACTCCGAATGCCTCACCGGTGACGCGCTGGGGTCGTGGCGCTGCGACTGCGGCGACCAGCTCCACGCCGCGCAGCGAGCCATCGCCGCCGAGGGCCGCGGGGTCGTGGTCTACCTGCGCGGGCAGGAGGGCCGGGGCATCGGCCTGATGGCCAAGCTCAGCGCCTACGCGCTGCAGGACGCCGGCGCCGACACCGTCGATGCGAACACCTCCCTGGGCCTGCCCGTCGACGCCCGCGACTACGCCGCAGCGGCCGCCGTGCTGAGGCACCTGGGGCTGCGGCGGGTCCGGCTGCTGACCTCCAACCCCGACAAGGCCGCAGCGCTGCGCGCGGGCGGGGTCGAGGTCGAGCAGGTGGTCGGTGTGCCGGTGCCCGTCAGGACCGACAGCGCCCGCTACCGCCAGACCAAGGTCCAGCGGATGGGACACCTGCCCCCGGTCGGCCCGCGGTGGTCAGGTGAGCGCGCCTGGAAGGCGCTGCTCGCTGCCAGCTCCCACAGCGGCGCGGACGACCTGGCGGAGGACCTGCCGGACGCGCACGCCGACACCGACGCAGCGGCGTCGGTGCTGCTGGAGCGGTACGCACCGCTGGCGACCGGCCGTCCACTGGTCATCGCCCAGGTCGCGCAGAGCCTGGACGGCTTCACCGCGGCGCGCACAGGCGACGCCCACTACGTCTCGGGAGCGCAGGACCGCGAGCACCTGCACCGGTTGCGCGCCCTGGTGGACGCCGTCGTGGTGGGGGTCAGCACCGTCGTCGCCGACGACCCCCAGCTGACCGTCCGAGCGTGTCCCGGGCCCCACCCGGTGCGGGTGGTCCTGGACCCCCGGGCCCGTGCGCCCCTGGGCGCCCGGGTCTTTACCGACGCCGCAGCGCCGGTGCTGTGGTGCACCAGCTCCGAGCGCGCCGAGGCCGCGGCCGAGGGGGTGGCCGGACGCAGTCACGTGCAGGTGGTCGGGATCGACGTCTCTCCCGTCGTCCCGGCGGGAGCGCTGGAGCGCTCCCGGGTCGTCACGACGGTCCTGCGCGCCCTCAGCGACCGCGGCCTGGACCGCGTGCTGGTCGAGGGGGGAGCCACCACGGTCTCGGCGTTCCTGGCCGCCGGTGCGCTGGACCGGCTCTGGGTCACCACCGCGCCGGTCCTGGTGGGCGACGGCGTCCCGGGTCTGCGCTTCGACGGCGCCGACCTGATGGCTGACGCGCTGCGGGCCCCTTCACGGCGGTTCGTGCTCGGGGATGACGTCGCTGTCGAGCTCGACCTGGCTGCGGCCAGAGCGGCCAGCGCCTCCGGCACCTCGTAGCCGTGGCGCGGTGGGTCAGCCGCGCACTCGACCGTGCACTCGACCGTGCACTCGACTGCGGACCCGGCCGAGCACGCGGCTGAGCGCTCGGGGGCGCGAGGACCCCGTGAGGTCGGCGAGCAGCAGCACCGCGCCGGGTGCGGTCGACAGCACGGCCAGCACCCCGTACCCGGCGGCGAGGGGGACAGCGACCCCCGGTGTGGTGCCGGCGGCGTCGGAGGCCGCTGCCGCCAGCGCCTCCCGCGGGCCGAAGCCGCCGGCACCGACCGGCAGGGACATCCCCAGCAGCGCCAGGACGGCCAGGACTGCGGTCCCCGCCGCGTCCGGGCCCGCGCGCAGCGCTGCAGCAGCGACGGCGAAGAGCGTCACCAGCGCCGCCAGGCCCAGGGCGGACCACGCCCAGACCGCCACGTGCACGACCGCGGGCGCCGACGCGAGCGAGCGGGTGACCAGGAACACCAGCACCGCCGCGGTCACCGCCACCGCCAGCGCCCACTGCTGCAGCTGCTCAGCGGCCGTCCACAGCACCACCGCCGCGACGGCGAGCAGCAGGGCGGTGCCCGCCAGACGCTCCAGGCCCACCGAGGTGGCGCTGCGCCACCACCCCCCGTGCCGCCGGGCCCGGTGAGCGCGCAGCGCGTCGCCGGCCAGACCCCCGGGCAGGACGGCGTTCAGCACCCCAGCGCGGTAACACTCGCCGACGGCGCGGCCGGCGCCCATCGCCCGCCCCGTCCCGGCGTCGTCCGAGCCGCCGTCTGAGCCGCCGTCTGAGCCCACGTCCGAGCCGCCGGCCCGCACCGCTGCCACAGCGCGCCACCGCAGCGCCTGGGCCGCCGTGGCCACCGCGCCCAGCGCGAGGGCCGCGACCGCGGTGGGCGGGGTGAGCACGCCCAGGGCCTGGCGGAAGGGCCCGGCGCCCACCAGGTGCACCGTCAGGGCCAGCAGCCCGACTCCGGCAGCCGCCTGGAGCGAGGCCCGCAGCCACCGGTTCACAAGGTCGCGCCCGCCGGGGGTCCCGCTGCCAGGTCGACGTGGTGGACCACTGCGTGCAGCTCACCCCGGTCGACCTCCCGGCTGCGCTGCTGCAGCCAGCTGCGCCCGGTACCGGCCAGCGCGGGGTCCTGCTCCACCGCCGCCTCGACCCGCCCGGCGGCCCACTCCAGCACCAGCTCGGGTTCCTCAGGCCCCAGCCGCCACGGCGTGGGCACGGTCAGCACCGAGAAGCCGGCCCGCCCCAGGGCCTGGACGGTGTGCCCAGCAGCGAGCGGGCCGAGGCGCCCGTCGCGCTGCTGGTGGTCGTCGAAGGCCTTCGCCAGCTCCGCGTCAGCGGGGTGCGGCGGGTCTAGCTGCACCTCACCGGTGACCGTCAGGGCCATCAGCGCAGGCACCCGCGCCGCCGCCAGCGCGGCCACGAGTCCGTCGACCTGGTCGGCGCGCAGCACGTCGAGCAGCGCCGTGCAGGTCAGCAAGTCGGCGCTGCCGCGCAGGTCCACCCCTGCGAGGTCACCGAGACGGGTGGTGACCGTGGCACGCGCGGCGACGGGCTCCTCGTCCAGGAGCTTCTCGGCGCGCTCCAGCACCTCGGAGTCGTGGTCGAGCAGGAGCCAGTCCTGTGCGCTCGAGAGGACCGGGGCCAGGTGGCGCAGGTTGGCGCCGGTGCCCGCGCCCACGTCCACCACCCGGAGGCGCCCCTGCGGCGCAGCGGTGGTATCGAGCCCCAGGTGGTGCAGCAGCTGCGGGGTCGCGCTGCGCCGGGCGCGCTCGTCCGCGCCCTCGCGCAGCGCGAGCCACTCGGTCAGCCTCGGGGTGGCGCCATCACTCACGGGTCGTGACCTCACTCGGGTCGTCGGTCGGGTCGTCGGTCAGGGCCTCGCACGCGTCGTCGGCCGGGTTGTCGGGCGGCGCGGAGGTGGTCGAGGACCGCCGCCGCGGTGCTGTCCCAGCCTCCGCCGTCGACCAGCTGTCGCCGCGCGGCGCCAGCTGCGGCACGGGCGGCGGCACCCTCGGGGCCGAGGAGGCGTCGCAGCGCGGCGGACAGCTGCTCGGGGTCACCGGGAGCGACCACGGCACCGGGCAGCCCCCCCTCGTGCGGGCCTCCGAGGGCCTCGACGGCGCCGGTGCCGGCGCTGACGACGGCGGGGACCCCACGGGCGAGGGCCTCGGTGACGACCATGCCCCACGTCTCGGCGCGCGAGGGCAGCAGGAGCAGGTCGGTGGCGTCCCAGAGGCGCTCGAGCTCGTCGTCGACCACCGGACCCGGCAGACGCACGCGGTCGCGGAGCCCAGCGGCGCCGACGGCGGCCTCGACGGCCGCGGAGTACTCGGCATCGCCGACGGGTCCGGCCAGGGCGGCGCTCCACGGGAGGTCCTGGAGCCGGCTGAGGGCGGCGACCACCCCGAGCTGGTCCTTGACGGGTCTGAGCGAGGCCAGGTGCAGCAGCTGCGGGACGCGCGGCGGCCGGTCCCGGGAGCCCCGTGCTGCCGGGGCGGGCTCGGCCCCCGGCCGCGCCACGCCGACGGCTCCCAGGCCGTGGCGCCGCTGCAGCTCGGTGGCCGCCCAGCCGCTGGTGGCCAGCACGGAGGTCGCTGCGCGCAGCGCAGCTGCCTCGCTCCGGTCGAGCTCGGCCGCGACGGCCGGGTCCAGGCCGCTCTCCAGCGCCAGGGGCAGGTGCACCAGGACGTGCACCCGCGTCCCGTCGTCGACCGCCGCCAGCACCTCGGTGGGTGCGGCGGCAGCCACTAGGCCGTCGACGACGACGTCCGCCGCCCCGGAGCGGACCAGCGCCTCTGCCAGCGCTCGTCGCTCGCCCGGCGACGGTCGCGGCCAGGCGCCGCCCACGACCTCCACGCGCACCGGGGTCCCACGGGTGCGCAGCGCGGCGACGAGCCGCCGGTCGTAGGTGCTGCCGCCGGACAGGGCCTGCCACGGCGCCGGGACGACGACGGCGAGAGCCCGCCCCGTCGCCGCGGCCGTCACAGGGCGTCGAGGCGGTAGCTGGCCCAGGCGTCGGGGGTCTCGCGGAGCACCACCTCAAGGTGGTCCAGCCCTTCGACCAGACCCGCGGCCGGTCCCTCGGAGCGCGAGGCAGCCGCCACGCGGTCGGCCACCCAGCGGGCGAGGACCTCGGTGGTGGTGAGCTGACCGGCGAAGGCGGGGTGCTCGTCGAGGTCGCGGTAGCGCAGCTCGTCCAGCACGGAGCCCAGCGCCGCCGAGGCCGCCCCGATGTCGACCACCACGCCGTTCTCGTCCAGCGCCGTGGCCGCCAGCACCAGCTCCACGACGTAGGTCGCCCCGTGCTTGCCCTGCGCGGGGCCGAAGAAGGAGCGAGGCAGGGAGTGGGCGACCATCACGTGGTCGCGGACGCTGACGCGGTACACGGCGGCTCCTCAGGAGGCGAGGTCGGAGGGTACGGTCGGATGGTCGACGACCAGGCAGAGCGCGCTTCGCCGCCCGGTGGCGAGGTCGACCATGGCCGCCGGCAGGTCGTCCAGACCCACGGATCCGGACAGCAGGGCGTCGAAGACCGGGTCCGAGAGCAGTTCCAGCGCCAGCTGGAGGCGCTCGGAAGTGCTGCGCCGCGCTCGGCGGGCTGTGGCGACAGCGCCCACCTGGGAGGCGCGGATGGCCAGGCGCCGGGCGTGGAAGCCCGCTCCGAGCCTGACGGTCACCGGTGCGTCGCCATACCAGGAGACCTCCACCACCTCACCCTCCGGGCCCAGCAGCTCCAGAGCCCGCGAGAGGCCCTCGCCGCTGGCGGAGGCGTGCACGACGATGTCGCACCCCCCGGCGGCCTGCTCGGGCAGGGCGAAGTCAACGCCGAGGGAGGCGGCCAGTTCCGCCCGGGAGGGGTCGCGGTCGACCAGCTGCAGGCGCTGCAGGGGGAAGCGGCGCGCCAGCGCGGCGACGGCGGCCCCGACCATGCCGGCGCCGATGACGGCGACGCGGTCGCCGAACCGGGGTGCGGCGTCCCACAGGGCGTTCAGGGCTGTCTCGACCGTGCCCGCGAGCACCGCCCGCCGCGCCGGGACGGTGGTGGGGACGGGGTGGACGGCGTCGGCGGGGACGACGTAGCGGTCCTGGTGGGGGTGCAGGCAGAAGACGGTCTTCCCCAGCAGCGGAGAGCCGCCCTGCTCGTCGTCCTTGTCGGCTCCCCGGCCGACGGCCTCGACCACCCCGACCGAGAGGTACCCGTACTTGACCGGGCCGGGTAGGTCGCCCTGCTGGAACGGTGCGCGCATGCTCTGCGCCACCTCCGGTGGCACACCGCCGCGGTGGACCAGCAGCTCACTGCCGCGGGAGACCCCGGAGTGCAGGGTCCGCACCAGCACCTGACCCGCACCGGGGGGTGAGAGGGTCTCGCTGCGGAGCTCACCGGTCCCGGGCCCGGTCGTCCAGTACGCCGTGGCGTGCAGGGGGGAACGACCCGGCTGCCCGGACGGCTCAGAGGACTGCAAGGCCTGCACGGGCATGATCGAGCAAGGTACGCGAGGCTCCTGGGGTGGGCGAGACGAGCGGCTCCGCGAGACCGACCGGTCAGGCGGCGCGAGCAGGCGGAGACGGCTCGGCGCGGCGCGACGCGCTCCTCACGGTGCTCGCCGCCGCGGTGGTGTGCGCGCTGGTGTCACTCACCTCGGTGATGCCGGGCGGCGGTCACCGGGCGGCCCTGGCGGCCGGGACGGGCACCCTGCTGGTGGGGGTCGCGGCCCTCGGCGTGGCTCGACGCCGCGACGGCTGGAGCGGTCCGGCCGACAGGGTCACGCTCCTGCGGACGGTCCTCGGGGGCGGGGTGGCGACCCTGGTCGCCCTCGACCTGCTCCGGGGTGAGCTGGGTTCGTCCTGGCCGGTGGTGCTGCTCGCGGCGCCGGCGCTGGCGCTGGACGCCGTAGACGGCGCGGTGGCCCGCCGGACCCGCACCGCCAACGCGGCGGGCGCCCGGTTGGACATGGAGGTGGACGCCGCACTGATCGCGGTGCTGTGCCTGCCGGCCGCCGCGACCGTCGGCTGGTGGGTGCTGGTGATCGGCGGGATGCGCTACGCGTGGGTGGCGGTCGGCGCGGTGTGGCCGCCGCTGCGGGGCCAGCTGGCTCCGCTGTTCTCCCGCAAGCTGGTCGCCGCCGTCCAGGGCGTCGTCCTCGCCGCCGTCGCCGTCCCCGGCCTGCCGCAGCCGCTCGCTGTGGTCCTGGCGGCAGGTGCACTAGCGTCACTCGCCTGGTCGTTCGGGCGTGATGGGCTCACCCTCGTGCGTGAGGACCGCTGCCGCGGGTGACGCGTCATGCGACGCCATCGCTGGGTGTTGAGAAATGAGGTGCCAGAGCCAGCTCCCGATGTCGCTAGGCGGCTGTGGAGCTGTCTGCTCGATCCTGGTGAGTGAGGTCGCACATGACGACCGCTGAGCGGACGGACTAAACGTCGCCGGTCTGGGTCTCGTCACGCCGCGTGCTCGAGTCGCATTTGGCCTGTTCGTTGAAGCGTCTCGTTCAGGTACGACATACGAACATCACGTCTGGGCATCACCGGTCACAGAGGAGCACGAAGAGTGATCATCAGAGTTGGCCGCTCACCCGACGTAGATCGGCACCTTGCGGGACTTGAACGGCTTGACTCCGCGCAGCAGGTAGATGCACTCCTCCTCGTTCATCCGACCCAGCTCGTCGGGGGTCATGAGGTCGCGGTGGGTCTTCTTGAGGGTGCGTGAAGAAGAGCCGTTGCGCCCCCTGCTCTGGCTGGTGTCTTCCACCTTGATCGTGGAGCGGCCCAGGCGTTTGGACAGCCACTCCAGCGTTGTCGCATCGTTCCCGCCCAGGAAGAGGAAGCTGTCGCAGTTGCCGGCGATGACTTCCCACTCGTCGCGGTACAGAGCTTTCAGTTGACCGAGGGTCTGCAAGATGACGGCGACGCTGATGCCGCGGCTGCGGATGGTGGAGATTACCTGCGGGAAATCCGGGATGCGTCCGATGTTGGCGAACTCGTCCAGGTAGCACTGGATCGGTACTTCTAGCTGACCTTCAGGGGAGTGGTCGGCCGCGTAGACATTCACTGAGAACATCGAGTGCCAAAACAGCGCCGAGATGAATCGGAAGGTCTGGTGGGTGTCCGGCAGGATGCAGAACAACACGCCGGGGCTGAGCCCCAGCTGCTCGATCGCGAGTTCGTCATGTGAAAGCAACCGGCGCACGTCAGGGACATCCAATACCGCTAGGCGGACCCCCAGGGAGATGATGACCCCCTTCTTGGTCTCACCGGCGCCCTGCTGGAAGATGCGGTACTGGCCGGCGGCGAAGTGCAGGCCGTCGCGGATGTGGTCGGACTCCTCCGGGCGCATGTCCGGAAGGTCGCTCCAGTTGTCCAGCAGGTCGCGGACGACTTCCATCATCTCGTCGACCTCGGAGGTGTGCTTTTCGTTATCCTCGCTGGCTTCGAGCTTCTTGACCAGCTCGACCACGTCGATGAGCGAGGCCGGCCGCAGGCCCTTGGGCGGTACCGACCCGGGGCTCCTGGCTTCATCGGCCAGCGCCGCGAGCCGCGCTGCCTCACCCATGAAGTAGGCGTACGCGGTCAGCGACGTCAGCAGCGCCCGCTCGGCACGGTCCCAGAACGCGTCCTTGCCGTCGACGCCCTTGCTCTCGGTGTTGCTGACGATGGTGGCCGCCAGTTGCGCGATGCCGACCTCGGGCTGGTGGCGGTCGATGTAGGCCAGCGGGTTGAATCCGCTCGAGGAGCGCAGGTCGACCAGGTTCAGCGCCCGAACGTCGTACCCGGCGGCTCGCAGCGGCTCGGCGGCCTCGCGGTACAGCTCGCCCTTGGGGTCGGTGGCAGCGAAGGAGACGCCGTTGCCCGAGAGCAGGTTGGGCAGCACGAAGCTGCGGGTCTTGCGACTGCCTGCGCCTCCGACGGCCAGGACGTTGAGGTTGCGCCGGGTGGTCCGGGTGTCCAACGACAGCGTCTCAGTGGCGGTGAAGCGCAGCCTTGGCTCACCGCGTCGTCCCGCGTAGGGGGCGATGTCACGTCCCCCTCCCCAGGCCGCTGATCCGTGCTCCTCGCCGATGCGCTCGGTCTGCCGTCCAGCACGGCTGTAGGCGATCATCAGCAGGACCACCACCAGCAGCCCGAGTCCGCCGAGCCAGTCCATCCCCTGCACGTCCAGGGACCACCACCGGCGGCCTTCCTGCTGCAGTGCGGGGGTGATCGCCCCCAGACGCTCGGTGATCACGTCAGAGCTGGCCCAGGACTCGCGCACCGCGCGGGTGGCCTTGGCGCCGACGGCGACCAGCAGCACGGCCCCCAGCCCAGGGGCGATCCGGCCCTTCACCGGGGACTGCGCGGGGTGCGTGATGCCGTGCGGGCGGACGTGGACCGTCCAGCGCGCACCGGCGCCGAGCGAGCAGCGCCACGAGGGCGGGCCTCCCCAGTGCGCGCGCCGGTTGCCCGCTGCCGCGCCAGGTAGAGGGTGCGCTGCTCCAAGCTCATGCGGGCGAAGTTCGCCGGGACTTCTGGGCCATCGGTGCGGCTCACAACTCCCGCTGCGCGCGACCGCCCCGCGACCGGGCCGACGACCTCCCGGGCAACCTCTCGGGCGGCTTCTCGGGTGGGAGCGGGGTCCACCTGTCGAGTCTGGTAAGGCACGGTGCGGTCCACGACGCGGTCTGCGGTGCGCTCCGGCGTGGTCGTCCTGCGCTGGGGGGTTGCTGCCTCCCGCTTAGCTGCGCGGTCCTGCTCCCGCTGGATCTGGCGGGCCACGGTCGACTCGGCGTGCTTCATCGCGGCGTCCAGGAGCGCGGCGTTGCCGGCGCCGATGTGCACGCGGAACTCCCCGGCCTCCTTGGTCACCGCGAACGTGACGCCGTAGCGCCGCAGCGTCTGGCGCACCACGCGAAAGGTGCGCGGGTCCTCCAGGTTGACGATGGCGCGCTGGCCGTTGGTGAACTTCTCCAGGTCCACCGTGGAGACGCGACCACCCATGGACCCGCCGCGGCCCGGCACCGTCGTGAGCGCCTTGGTGACCAGGGCGCGCGAGGCAGCCCACAGGAGGTTGCTGAGCGGCCCGACGAGTTTGACCGCTTCCACACCCATCTCGAACGAGACTCGACGGGCTGTGCTCTCGATGCTCTCGACCGACATGGTCAGCGCCTCCGCTTCGGTGTGTTGTCGTCGGTGTCGCGTGCGCTCTCGCGCACAGACCTGCCACTGAGCCAGGCGGCGCGCTCCGTCAGGCTCATCGTCTTCCATCCCGCGGGCCGCTGGGACACGTCCCGCCCTGGCCCACTACGTGAGGCACTGCGACGCTCGGTAGAACGCTCGGCGCGCTCCTCTTCCACGTCGAGACCTCCGGGGTCACTGGCGCCGTCGCCCGGGCCCGCCGGGTGGACCAAGCTGTCGGACGTCTCCACGACGTCCTCCCAGGACACCTCGACGGCGTCTTCGAGCGGCTGGGCGTGCTGGCCGTTACGACCTTCGGCGGTCTGCGGGGGGAGCGTCCCGTCCCCCGCGAGGTCGCCATGGTCACTCCGCCCAAGCGCCTCGCGCGCACGCTCTGGCGCGTCGGCCAACAGGTCGGCCGGTGCCTTAGCTGACACGTCGGCACGGTCTGCCGACGCGTTGGCCGGCCCTCCCGCCGGCCCCTGTTCCGGCCGCTCCGAGACTCCGCCGGAGGCCGGCTGGTCCAGCAGCTGGCTCACGCGTTCCGCAGGGACGCCTATGGCGCTGAGGTCAGCAGGGTCGACGTCGCCCAGCCGCTCGCGCAGCGCCACGTCGGCCAGGTCAGCCAGCTCGGTGCGGCCTGTTCCGGGGTGCCCGCTCTCCCGCGGCGGCGCGGTCTTGGCCCACTGGATCAGTTCGGTCGCGGTGGTCTGCAGGTCCCCCATGCTGCGACTGGCGTCGGTCAGCTGCACGCGCAGGTCCGCGCGCTCCTGGCTCCCCGGCGCGCTCTCATCCAGGGCGACCGCCAGGTGCTGGATGCGGGTCTCCGCGCGCTCGATCTCCGCGCCCAGCGCAGCGACATGCGCCAGCGCGTCGGTCTCCGTCAGGATCCCGAAGCGGCCCCGCACATTGAGCAGGTTCGCGCTCGTCGCCAGGCGCTCCACCTGCTCACGAACACGCTTGCCGCCGCGCAGCCCACGCGAGCTCTCGATCTGGTGGAGGCGACCCGCGAGTTCCCGCGCGGGCGGCGTGAAGGCCGCGTAGAGGGCCTTGGTCGGGACGTTGGCCACGATGCCTCCGCTGCGGTTCAGGATCGCCTGGGTGCCGTGCTCGGGCAGGTAGATCCGCAGCGTCTTGCCATGCTGAACGACTTGGTCAGGGTGCACGGCGATGCAGCGCTGCCCTGCTGTGCCCGGCACCTTGATGGTCACGGCGCGCTGCATCGAGGCGCCGGCCGCGTCATGCACGGGCGCAGTTCCCTGCGCCTCCCGGTGCACCTCCCCATGCGACTGCACAGGGACGCGGCTGGACGCTCGTGAGGATGCACGAGTCGATGTTCGGACCGGCACGACCAGGGACTCGTGGGCATCGAAGCGCAGCACGCTGGTCTTACCCAGCCGCGCCATCACCGCCCCTTCGGAATAGGCCGGCCCGAGCCGAACGTCGCGCACCGCGCGGGCCATCGACTCGGTGCGGTAGGTCACTGCTCGCTTCTGGCTGCGACCGACCTCGATGCCCTGGGCCTCCAACGTCAGCTCGTAGTCGAGCCAGTTGCTAGACGCAGACACCGCATGGTCGATCGCGAGGCGCACCTGCTCGTGCCGCGAGGCGCCACGAGCACGCGTGTAGACCTCCGCCAGCCGCGGACGCACCACCGTGTCCGTGCGCGTCTCATCACGCTCGATGGTCCGCTCGATGACGCTCAGACCCATCCCGCGGCACAGCTCGTCACTTATGGCGCGGTAGTCCCCGAGCGTCTGCTTCTGCACCCGCAAGGCCTTGCCGTCGACGTGGCTGACGGCGTTGATGATGAGGTGGTTGTGCAGGTGGCCCTTATCCAGGTGCGTCGCCAGCGTGTACGCGAACCGGCCCTGCGTGATGCGTTCGGCGAAGGCCACTCCGAGGTCATGGGCCTGGGCTCCGGAGGTGATCTCACCGGGCGCGAACGCCTGGATGACGTGATGGGCAAGCACACTGGACTTACGACCCGAACCCTGCCTCAGCTCCCGTGCAGCCTCGAACGACTCCGCCGTCGCGTTCCAGTCACTGGGGTCGATGACCGCCGCCGTCGTGGACACCAGCAACCCGCCCTGAGTCGCGTCCGGTCGCACGATGTACCGCAGCGCCTTGCCCAGAGTCGACTTGATCTGGTGCATCGTCACGACCGCCACCGCTAGTCCCCGCCCGTCTCGCCGGTGCGGTCATCAGTGCGGTCCTTGGTGCGTTCGTTGACGCGATCTTGCGGGCGCGTGGCCGCACTCAGCAGCTGCTGCACCTCCTGCATCAGCCGACGCGCAGCGACGGCTTCCGACAGCGTCAGCGATGACTCCGTGTTCGCGTGGCGGGCGATCTGGTTGAGGTTGTTGCCGATCCGCCCGAGCTCCGCGCGCAGCACCTCCGCGTCGAACGCGACCGTCTGCACGCGCAGCTCACCGTCGACCAGAACACGTCGCGCGTAAGCGCTGAAGTTCGTGGTCCCAGCCAGCGCCATGCGCTGTTGAATGCGCTCCCAGTCCATCGTCGTCAGTCGCAGGGCCTTGAAGACCTCACGGCCATCGGAGGCGGCGCGACGTGCCACGGGGCCACCTCCTAACGGGTGTGGGCGGAGCCCATAACGGTCTGCGGCGGAGCCGCTAGACCAGCAAATGTTTAACATTTGCTATGCTTGCTGCTCTAGTGGTGGTCACCATAGACGGTGATCCGGACACCCTCGGTGAGCACCCGGCAAGTGACCCGCCGGCTGGCCCTGGGGGCCGCCGCCGCTACGGTGCGGACATGGTCTTCCCCGACGCTGATGCCGGCCGATCCCTACTCGAGCGTGAGGAGAGCGCTCTGGCGCGCAAGCGCCAGGCGATCAACACCGGCGCCAAGTCCCTGGAGGCGCTACGCCGCGCCAGCGCCGACTCACGTGATGCCCTGCAGACGCTGCGGGACCTCGGGTTCAGCCAGCGCGAGATCACTGACGCCTTCGGGCTCACTCGGGATGAGGTGACCCAGCTGTTCCCGCGTCGTCCTCGTTCCGCCGGAACCAGCAGCGGCGCCGACCTCGCCGCCGACACCGCCGTTGACTCTGCCGACCAGGCGGAAGGGTCCACGGCCTCAACTGGTGGCTCGGCTGGTGGCTCAGCTGGTGGCTCAGCTGGTGGCTCAGCTGGTGGCTCAGGCCCGGCGGGCGCGGGCGCGCGCGAAGACCTCGGTGCTGCCATCGACAATGACGCTCAGCACCCAGGACAGCAGCCTCAAGCTCGCTAGGAGCAGGGCCCACACCACCCTGACCACGAGCATGGCGATCATCGCCAGGACCCGCAGGCAGAACAGGAACACCGCAATGGCGATCATGAACAGGAACGTGGTGATGCCCTGCACGTGAAGCCTCCTCGGGGTCCTGTCGTTCGCTTCCTCGGGGTCCTGTCGTTCGCGTCCTCGCCGATGCCCCGGAGATCCCGCCGTGGGCGTGGATCAGGACAGCATGCCTCGTCGCGGTGACACCGCGTCAATCCTTCGGTGGTGAGCACGCGGCTCCAAAGACGCTGGCGGCCGGGGCGCAGGCGCCCCGGCCACCAGCGCGAGGGGTTCGACTAGACGGGTACAGCCCCTTGGCGCACTCGAGGCTGAGGTGGTCCCACGGGCCGGCGTACCGGTCACCGTGGTCCCCGGCTGGGTCTAGGGATGGCCCTGGAGGGGGAGGGGTCCCCGGGGGTGGGAATGGTCCGCCACGGGCACTACCGGGCCCGCAGGGCTGCTCGACGTGGGCCCCGGTTCCAGCGGGCGCACCTCACGCTCAGCGGTTCTCCTCCCGCTGTGAAACCGGCGCAACCACCCACCGCGATCAGCGGCCGTAGGTCGCTCACGGGTCGACGTCGACCGCGATGACGCCCGTGACGTGAACCCAGACGTAGATCAGGACGGCGGCCGCCATGACGCCGTCTCAGCGAGAGCGGCCAGGACCGCGCGGTGTCCGTCCCGGGTTGGGGTCCAGACCGCGCCCTGCCGGCGGCGTCCACCCCGGCGTGGGGCTGCTGCGCGGTGCCGCCTGGCGGAACTGCGACCGCTGCGTGACGCGGTCAGCCAGGGACATCGACGCCGGCCCCCGCGGCGGGTCCGTCCGGCCATCCTGACCCGGTGCCGACGGCTCGCGGCCGCCGCCCGGTGCCGGTGGTCCCGGTGGTGCTGCCCCGCCGCGGGCCAGACGAGGAGCATCGACCAGCGGTCGTCCCGGGTCGCTGCGCGCCAGGTCGACCTCGAGCTGGGGCTGGCCCTGGAGGACCTGCTCGCGGCCCCCGGGGGTACGCAGCACCTGGTAGCGCAGCACCACCGGACAGGTCTGCGCCAGCCGCGCCGCAGCCGCCTCTGAGCGCGAGGGTCCGCCCGGCCCCTGCGGGCCGTCGAAGACCTGGCGGGCGTACTCCGAGGGCACCCAGCGGCCACCGCCAGCACTACCCACACCGGTGAGGGCTTCGCGGTAGGCCATGGCCCAGCGGTGCTCGATGCGGGCCTGGGAGAGCTCCGCGGAGACCTCCACGTCCAGCACGGTCACGGTGTAGCCGGCCGCCTCCAGCCGGGCGCCCAGATCGACGGCCTTGTCGGTGTTCGACAGGACGGTATCGATGATGACGTTGGCCCCTGCCCGCAGCAGCTGGCGCTGCTGAGCCCGCGCCAGCAGTCCGGACTCCTCGTGCAGCAGCGCGGACATCTCCAAGGGGAAGAACCGCTCCCCCGCAGCCTCCAGCTGACGGATCTCACCGGGCTTGATGAACCGCTCGTAGGACCCGTCCGCCAGGGCCGCGTGGACCAGACCCTCCTTGAAATGGTCGGCGTCGATGACGGTGTAGGACGCCGGGTCCAGGCCCTCGGCCGCCATGAAGGGGACCCGCACCGTGGACTTGCCCGCCCCAGGGGGCCCGGCCATGACGATGGCGTGCCGCTCCTGGTCGGCTCCAGCGCCTGCGTTGGCCTCGGCGAGCAGCTGCCGGTGCAGCCGCCGCCTGAGGGGTGTGGGATCCCCGCCCCGGAACCATGCGCCGACGTTCATCGTCGCCGTCGGCCCCTCCACCGATAGCGGTCCGCCGGCTTGGCTCAGGCGACGGACCTGCGCCATGTGCGCGGCCACCGCAGCGTCGAGGTCGCTCGTCTCGCCGCCGGCACCCCCACCGACTCCTCCACCGGCGCGACCGTCGGTCGGACTGCTCACGGGCCTTCGGGGGCGGGGTGGCGCCGGTTGAAGACCTCTTCGTAGACGTCCTGCTCGATCAGCCCGAGCCCCTCGGCGTCCTCCACCTCCGACCACGCCCCCGGCGGGTCGGCGCTGAAGTCATCGAAGGGGTCACGCTGGACCGCGGCGTAGGGGAAGCGCACCAGCTCATCGACCAGCTGCTCGCGGGAGAGCAGGCCGGCGGCGTACCGCTTGCACGTCTCCATGGGGGTCGCACTGGAGAAGCCTTCCGCCGGCTGCGGCAGGTTCGCCGCTCGCTTCAGGATGCCGCTCACCGTGGGCTGGCTCAGGCCCAGCAGGGCGGCGATCTCGCGCTGGCTCGTCCCAGCCGTGTAGAGCTTGAGCATGGCGCGGCGCTCATCCATGTCGACGATCTCGCTCTGGTGATGAAGCCTCACCAGAGTCTGCGCCATGGGCAGGTCATTGCTGAGAGTCATGCCGCCTCCTCACTCGTGATAGCCCAGGCTATCGCTAACCTCGGGGAGCATCTAGGCAGCCCACCCCGTGGTCTACCGCCAAGGCGGCGTCGTGATGTCGGCACCATCAGCCCGCAGCACTGGCCCCACGCTTCAGAACGGGCCAGGACCGTCGATGTACCTGCAAAGAGTCCGCAGGTTGACGCCGGAGGAATCCACACGTGACACGTCACCCAGATGGCTGGTGGGAGATCGACACTAATCCAGCGCGTCCAAGAGCGATGAGAGATCAGAAGTGGCTCACCCGGTGCGCTGGAAATGCGCAAGTCTTTCTGCTCGGGTATGACGGATCGCGCGAGGGTGAGTTACAGAAGTTTCTGGAGCAGCACCCACCATGCGTCCCTTGGGCACACGACACAGTCGCCCACCAAGGACCCGCAGCCTACGGAGACTTCCTCATCGCCCAACCCCTGATCTTCGGCGAAAAGGGCAGGCGAATCCCGGATTTCATGTGGATTGCCACCAATAGCGGGACACTAAGGGTGACCTTGATCGAGCTTGAGCGCGGCGGCAAGGTCACCTTCAACCAGGATGAAACTCCCAACGCTGAATTCAATCAAGCGAGGGGGCAGTTGAACCAATGGAGACTCGCAGTATCTGAGAACCGTGACGACTTCATCAAGCATCACAAGATTCGTCACATGCTCGCCCATCGCAACCTGGTATTCAATTATGGTCTGCTCTACGGACGACGAGATGAGTTTTACGGCAGTGGAATCCACAAGACACGGGGTCCATACCTCCAACAGCTCCGTGGACAGATGAGCCAGTCTGACGAAGACTATGCAAGCGTCGACCGCATTAGAGAAGCGCCCCACACCCTTACGGCAAGTGCCATCACGGTACAGCGCGCCGAGCAGGGAACCCTGAGGGTCATCAGTGTGCCGCCGACCTTCAGGACGGGGCCAAAGACCCCCCAACTCCTGCGCGAAACAGAGGGCTTGCGCGAAGCCATCGAAAAGTTGAGTGACCGCGACTTGACAGGACAGCGCGGACGCTCCAAGAAGCGGGTCAGATACCTCCTGGATCGTTGCGACTACTGGGATGGTGCTTACAAGAACTGGGTGCGGTCCACTGGTGCTACCGACGAGAACGACGGCTGGAGCACACGGTTCAACACCGAGTGATAAGGCAGTCGCGCACCACGAGAGGTGCCGGGCGCCCTCATCCCAGCGGGGGCTCACGAGATGCCACTGTCGTCTGCCAGGCGGCGATAGACGGTCGCCCTGCTGACCCCGAGCACCGCGGCGATATCGGTAACGCTGTCGCCGGCGGCCTTCATCGCCCGGGCCTGGCGCTCCTTGGCTGGGCTCATCGCAGCAGGACGACCGCCGGTGCGTCCCCGGGCCCGGGCAGCTGCCAGGCCCGCGACGGTGCGCTCCTGATGAGCTCGCGCTCGAACTCGGCCAGCGCCCCTAAGACGTGGAAGATCAGCCGCCCGCCGGAGGTGGTCGTGTCGATGGACTCGCGCAGGGAGCGGAACCCGATCCCGCGCTGTTCGAGGGCTTCGACCGTCTCGATGAGATGGCGAAGGGAGCGGCCCAGGCGGTCCAGCCGGACCACGACGAGGGTGTCGCCGGGGCGCAGGAAGTCCAGGGCGGCGCACAACTTGGGGGCGCTCCGTTAGGGCCCCGGAGGCGGTGTCGGAGAAGATCCGCGAGCAGCCGGCGACAGCGAGAGCGTCGAGCTGGGCTCGGGTGTCCTGGTCGGTGGTGGAGACGCGGGCGTAGCCAATCAAGTAGCCGATGGTGCAGGCGGCCTCATCGCGCTCCTCGTCGCGCCTCCGGGAGCGGCCGCTGCTGGCCGCCGGCTCGCCGCGGCGCTCGCCTCATCGAGTAGCGCTACCCGCATGAAGCCGACTGACCACGGGGTCTCCAGCTACATGACTGGTTCCCCAAAAAACGCAACAGTCGTGCACATTGTTGTGTTTTTTGGGTTTGTGCGTACCCTGGCTGCGTGCGTACGCCCATGGTCGAGCCTGAGCTAGCCTCGAGCGAGGATCTGCTGACGACAGGTGAGGCTGCCACCGTTCTGGGCGTCACCCGCCAGCACGTGGTGGACCTGTGCACCCGCGGGGACCTGGCCTACGTCACCGTCGGGACCCACCGGCGCATCTCGCGCGCTGAGGTGGAGGCCTTCGCCGCCAAGTCCGCCCGCATGACCCGCGACCAGCGCCGCAGCCTGTGGCTGTCCTATGCCATCGCCGGACAGCTGGTCACCGAGCCGGCGCAGAGCCTGCAGGCAGCGCGCCAGAACCTGACGCACCTGCAGGCACGCCACACCCGCGGCCAGGCAGCACGGTGGCTGGCCGAGTGGGACCGGCTCCTGCACGGCCCACTGGAGACGCTGCTGCGAACGCTCACCTCCACCTCGCCCAGGGCTCGAGAATTGCGCCAGAACAGCCCCTTCGCCGGCGTGATCGACGAGGCCACGCGCCAGCAGGTCCTGTCGGCCTTCATCGAGCACGACACGCGCCGGTGAACCGCGCCGAGCTCGCCCACATCCTGCGAGCGGCCAGCAAGATCGCGCAGGACCAGGACGTCGTGGTGGTGGGCTCGCAGTCCATCCTGGGCACCTTCGACGAAGATGACCTGCCCGAAGCCGCCGTCGCCTCGGTCGAGGCCGACGTCACCTTCTGGGACGACCCCGGCAACGCCAAGTCCGATGCCGTCGACGGGGCCATCGGTGAGGACAGCCACTTCCACCAGAGGTTCGGCATCTACGCCCAGGGCGTCGACCTGACCACTGCGACGCTGCCCACCGGGTGGCGCGAGCGCGTGGTGGTGTGGAGCTCGTACTCCAGCGAGCCGGGCCGGGCGCACTGCCTAGAGGCGCATGACCTGGCGCTGTCCAAGCTGGTCGCCCAGCGCGAGAAGGACTATGAGTTCGTCGGGGCGCTGCTGGACGCCGGCCTGTTGGACCCCGAGGTGCTGCTGGCCCGCGCTCCGGACCTGCAGACCAGCGTCGGTGTGCAGCGGCGTGTGGGCAGGTGGGTGCAGGCCTATCTGGACCGGCACGCCGGGGCCTGAACACCTGCACCTGCACCGCAGGACTGCCGCACCAGGTTCAGGTCCCCGACGAGGGTTCCTATGGACCCCCGCGGATGCGCGGCGTCCCAGCACCTGAGACCCATGGGGGGTGCTCCGGCAGCCGGGAGGACGAGACTCGGTTGATGTAGGGCCCCTCGTAACCCAGGTAGTGCAGCACTGCGAGGTCGAGGTACCAGTTGCCCAACAAGGCGGCCTCGAAGACGAGTTCGGCATCCTCGACGTGGGTGCGCTTCTTGCGCACCGGCGGATGGGCGATGCCGTTGCGGAAGTCGACCACCGCCCACGGACCGTCCGCTTCGCCCCCGGTCTTGGCCTGCTGGGCGACCAGCGTGGACAGTCCAGCCAGCGTCTCGGGCACCGCTTTGGAGGCACCGAGGTCGGCCAGCAGCAGCCGGAGGCGGTCTGCGGCCGTCAGCTTGTCGAACCCTCCCGCGGACAGGCCCTGGTGGATCACCAGGTGCTGGTAGGTCATCAACTCCAGCCCGGCGGCGGCGAAGATGAGCGCGTTGGTGGCCGAGGAGTCGCCCAGCGCCAGGTACCACGACCGCAGCCGCGAGACGATGGCGCTTTGGTCGCCCTCGACCAGGTCCACGTACCGCTGGCTCGCCCCATTCATTTGTGGGCTCTGCACCATGGCCTCGCCGTCGACGAAGAAGAACTGGGGCAGGGCTGAGCGCTGCAGGCCTGCGTAGGGCTCGACCTGCGGTGCCTGCCAGCAGCTCCAGACTTCAGCGTCCTCGGCGTCATAACCGGTGATGACCAGCGCCCCGGTCGAACAGCCGGTGACCAGTGACAGGAAGTCCACCAGCTGCTGGGCGTACTGCGCTGCCAGGTCAGGGGTGAGCAGCCGACCCACCGCCTCCAGGCGCACTTCGTGGGAGACCACGTACCCCGAGCCTGTCGCGGATGCTCTCAGCTGGTCCCTCAGGCTGACATCGGAGTCGATGACAGCTCTCCATGAGGCGTTGGCGACCTCGAAGCGGCCCACCGCGACCGACCCGGGTGCGTAGTCCTCAGTCAGGCCAGCGCCGCGGAAGGGGAAGCCGTTCACCAGATGCACGTGGGCCCATGCCGCGCTCGCCTGGTCGTTGCCGAGCACGATCGACTCGGAGGCAGTGACCTGCACGCGAGAGCGCAGACCGTAGCTGCTGGCGAAGATGAGGCGGCAGGGGACCTCGATGCTGCGCTGGGAGGCGCTGCCTGAGAGCGGGATGCCGACGATGACCTCGTCCTCCCACTTCACGCGAGGTTCAGGCAGGTGGAGTTCCATCACGATGCGGGGGAAGGGCAGCCACCGCAGGTGGATGGTGCCCTCGCTGTCGGACCGCTCACCGGTGGAGTCGCTGTAGGTCAGCACGCCTTGGTAGAGCTGGTGCGAGGCGTCAGCGTTGCTGGTGAAGTCGTAGTAGCTGCGCAGCCGCATCGGGTGACGGTCGATGTCGTCGAGCCAGCTCACGTCCAGGTCCCTTCGGGGTGGCGCGGGGGTAGCAGCGCTGCCGGTGCTCGACTCCAACACCGGTGAAGGTTCGGCACCGAGGCTGGCCGGCCCGAGGGGCTAGACAGCGACACCGGGTTCCGGCACCAGTCAGTAGAACCGCACAGCAGCCGCAGCGGGTTGCACCACCTGACAGCGACTATGCGGGATCAACCACCTCGGGGACAGCCGAGCGCGAGGCCGAGCGGCGCACCGCAGCCGACGGGTGCTGGGCCAAGACGGGCAGCATCCGCGCCAGTTCTGGGTCCTCGACCTCTCGACCAGCCAGCATCAGGGCCATCTCCAGTGGCACGCTGCGTCCGGTATCGGCGGCCAAGCGCTCCAGCACGGCATCGAGACGTGGCCCGCGCTCCCCCTGCAGCCGTGCCTGGACGATGCCGGCGGCCGCTGCAGCGCGGATGTGCGGGTCCCCATCGCCGCTGGCGGCCATGAGGAAGCCCAGACTCAGCTCTCCACCGTGCTGGGTCATCAATTCCACGGCGGTGATGCGGTCAGCCCGCTGCCCGGCGGTGAGCTCCATAAACCTGGGCCACTGATCCTCAATCTGCTGAGAATCCAGAGCTTGCAGGAGCTGCAGCGCCGGGCCCGCGACGTTCGTTCTCTCCCACCCGAAGAAGCGGACCTGCACCTGCTCGACTGTCAGGGACGCTCGCGCTGCACCAGCGATCGGCGAGCGCCACTTCTCGGGGATGCGCTCGCTGGTGACACTCAGCACACGGAAGGCGTCCCGCTTGTACCGGACCTGCAGCGACGGGCTGCTCAGGAGGTCGACCAGCGCTGCCCAGTCAGCAGCTTGGGGGTGCCAGACGTTGAGCATGCTGAGCACCTCCCCGTGATCGAACTCGTAATGAGAACTGGAGCCCTGTCGAGCGTCCTCGAGGATGGTGACGACATCGCTGGCCAGCTTCTTAACGTAGACGCTGGCGACGTCTGCCGGCAGATGGGTCACGTCGCGCGTCGCCCACAGCGCCTCATAAGAGCCGGCTCGCGCGTCGGCCAACAGGGTCTGGCGCGCTGCGGGCTGGTGGGGCAGACAGGCTCCGATGAGGGCGTACTTCAACCAGGGCGAGTGCTGGTCGGCGACCTGCAAGGCGCGCGCGGTGTTGTCCGGCGTCCACGCCACCTCTGGGAGCCTCATGACGGCGCGTGCCCAGGGGTCGGCCAGAAAGTTGTCCGGGTGTGGGGGTAGGGCGAGGACGAACTCGACGACCTCCTGATGGGTCGCTGGGGCGGCCGGGATCACCGTGGTCAGGGCCTGGGTGAGGTAGTACTCGATCGTGCGGTCGCTGCCGTGGCGCCGCAGGTAGTCCCGCGGGTCGCGCAGCGTGTGCAGCATCCACCGCACGGCGCGCTCAGCGGCTAGCGCAGGCATGAGGTCCCCGGCCCAGTGCACGAGCGCGAGGTCGCTCATGAAGGTGCTGCGGGTGGAACGTGCCAGGTCCACCTCGGCCAGGACCTCGACCAGCGCCGTCAGCGGCCCGTCCAGTCGCAGCCGGTCGCGCACGGCGACCTTGACGTCCTCCTCGTCCCCGGCCAGGCGCAGAGCATCCAGCGCCCAGGCGACCAGGCTCGGGTCGCTGTGCCGGTCGGTGCGCATCAGGGCCTCGCGGGCCACCAGGCCCATCGCGGAGCGCTGCGCACCGGCGTCGCCGCAGTGGCTGGCGACCAGCATGGCGCTGATCAGAGGGTCTAGGGCCGCGTCGTAGCGGCTGGAGCGTGAGGTGGTGTCGCGGCACCAGTCGTAGAAGCTGCGTTCCAGGGCAGCGCCGAGGCCCCAGGACAGGCTCTGGGCGCGCCACCAAGTGGTGACGGTGTCGGTGCCGGTGATGGTGGCGGCCAGGTCGCCCTTGCGCCAGGAAGTGGCGGCGAACAGGACTGAGGTGGCGCCGCTGGCGATGGCGGTGGCGCTGGCGTCATCGGGGTGGGTCCCGCGGATGCGCAGCGCGTGGCTGGCGAGTTTGCGGGCCTTGCGGTGTCGTCCCAGGTCGGTGTGGGCGCGGGCGAGCTGGGTGAGCATCCAGGCGTGGTCCAGGGGTTGGGCGTCATCGGGGGCGAGTGCTGCCGTCAGCACGTCGATCGCTTCCTCGGGTCGAGCCTGCTCTAGGTAGAAGCAAGCCAGCGCGACGACGGCGGCGGTCCGGTCGGTGAGGTCGCCGGCCTGCTCGACCAGGGTGCGCAGCGGGGCGATGTCGTCGTCGGCGACGCGTGCCTCCATGGCTGCGACGAACCGCCAGGCCCAGTCGCGGTGGCCTGCCATCTCGCCCAGGGAGGGCAGAGCGGCCTCGTCCTGTTGGCGGTCGAACTGCCATACCCGACGGGAGTTGACCGCGGCCAGCGCCTGAGCGGGGGTGAGGGCCGTGCGCGAGCCGCGGTTGGGGTGCGGTGCGATGAGGCGGGGGGTGAGCATGGCGTGGCGCCACAGGTCGGCTGGACGCAGGTCGCTCAGCCCCGACCAGGAGCTGCCTTGCCATACGCGGGGGGCTCGCTGGCTGGCGGCGACGGCGGCCAGCTGGTCACGGTGCTTGCCGCGGACCATCTGGTGGCGAGGCACGAAGATTCTGGCGCCCTTGCCCGCGCGTTTCACAGCGTCGTGGGTGATGTGCACCCAGTAGGACCTGCGCTTCTTGATGTCCCGCAGGACCAGGACGTGGGGGAGGGCGCTGCCGAGCCAGTAGTCGAAGTGGTCCCTGTTGCGTTCTGAGTACCACCAGCCAATGACCTTGCCCGAAGCGTCGCGCTTCTTCTGGTCGAACCAGGAGCGTCCGCCCTTGACCTGCACACCGAAGAACTGGCCGTCGTGGAAGCCTCTGCGGTCTCCGAGCTCGATGATGAGGTCGGTGCCGATGTCATGGCCCCCAGGGAAGGGGATGACGCCCCAGCCAAAGCGCGTCAGCTGGTTGGAGACGTCGGACTCCCCGATGTTGCCGGTGGTCCGGTTCTTACCGGGTCGCATGCAGGTCCTTCCGCGCGGCGCCGCAGCGCCAGCTGGCCGTAGTGGTCGTGGTGACCCGGAGCAGGTGGCCGGTGACCAGTCAGGCAGCCATCTCCGCCAGGGTGAAGAAGCGTGCGCCGGTGGGGCTGGTCAGCTGGCGCATCAGCCAGCTGCCGGCCTCCGGCAGACCGCGGTCACGAGAGCGCACGTCGGCGGCGGCGTCCTGGGCCAGGGCGTGCAGCACGGTGGCCAGGGTGTAGGGACCGCTGCCGTCGTAGCCGACGTTGAAGTCGCCGTGGCCGGCGGGAACGGGCCACACGGTGCCGGAAGAGTCTCGGAAGAAGGCAGTGACCTCATAGTCGTCTTCAGCGATGGCCACGTCTTGCAGCGTGCCGGTCGCAGGCATCGCGGGCGGCACGTTATAGAAGTAGGTGGCGCCCACACGGATGACCCACAGGTCGGGGTGCAGGGGGTCGCGGAGGCAGTGAGCCTCCTCGGCGCCTCCGACGGCTTGGCGCGTCTTGAGGTAGAGGTGTCCAAGCTCCTCGGCGCCCTCTACCTCAGCTCTCGTCTCGGGGCCGGCTACAGGCTGCAGACGCTGAGCCCACTCCGCGGCCAGACCGGTCAGACCGGGCCTGACCTGCTGGCGCGTGTTGAGGTAGGGGGCGATCCCGTCCCAGGCGTCCCAGGCCTCCAAGGCGGTCAGGGCCTTGGCCTGGGGCAGTCCGGTCAGGTGCAGCAGCGCGCTGAGGTCGGCGTCCTGCACGTCGGCGGCAACCTCGCTGACCTGGGCGACGGTGGCGGCGTGGAAGAAGCCGGGGAAGGGCGGACGCAACTTCAGGTCCTGCTCGGCCCCTGAGACCTCCTTGGACTCAATCTCGTAGATGACGGACCGGAGTACGCGCGCCGCACGGGCATCGGTGACGTCCTCGAGCAGCGCGGCAATGTCGTTGGTGTCGAGGTGCTCATCCGTGGGTGTCAAAGACACGGCGGGGGCCCCCGGGCGCCACGCCAACATGGCCGGGCGCTGCCGCAGACCCCGACTCCAATATGGCAAAGGCGTGGCCAGGAGCTGGAGCAGGTCGCTCCAGGAGCCCAGGTTGGACTTCTCCTTGCCGCGCTCCCAGATGTCGAGGCTGACTTCCATCTCGTGGGGGCCGATGGACATGTCGTCCCGCACGACGGCGACGGCGCTGAGCTTGTCGTCCTGGTTGAAGAGATCGCGCATGACGTCTTTGTGGGGCTTGGCGCCCAGGGGGTGCGCCAGAGCCACGAATCCCGCACCGTCTGAGGGGAGCCACGTTAAGAGGTGCAGATGGTGAAACCCGGAAACGAACGTGGTGTTGCTGATGAAGCGCGCCGGGTTGGGCGCTGCAGTTCTGGTGAAGATGCGGGGGACGTTTTGCGCTGCTTCACCGCCTTGCGCGAGTGCGTGGCGGAAGATTTCCGGCCTTCTCCAAAAGCGCGGTCCGCCCCGGGGGTCCGTGTGCGGCTCGGGGAAGCGTCCTCGGCTGAGCTGCTTACGGATCGCCGCCTGGTTGGTGTTGAGGAGCTCGGTGACGTCCTCGATCAGCAGGCGTCCTCGCAGGTACTCACCGTCAGTGATTGTCACGGAGGCAAGCTACCACATGTCACAGAACTTGTGACTTGATGTCGCACAGCAGGCCGCACCGTCGTCACACCGCGCATCCAATCCGCTAGGCCTAGATAAAGGACGTTATCTACGGGTGTCCGCCGTAGGCTCGTCTCGTGGTCGATATGAAGATCAACACCGAGGGAGCGCCCAAGGACCCTGAGGGACGCAGCTTCCGGGGGTGGATCAACACCGTCACCTCCGTCGAGGGCGAGACGGTTCGGGTGATGTTCGACGGCCGCGAGGGTCGGCGGCTCTTCGTTCGCCAGATCGATCCCACCGACGTCGACCCGCCGCGGGCCCCCTACTTCGAGGGTGACGAGGTGGTGGCGATGACCGTGGTCGCCGCCGTCGAGCACCATCACAGCGACGAGGCCACCGGAGCAGACCTCTACCTCTTCGCCACCCGCGTCATCCCTGTCCGCCGCGAGCCGGGCCACGTCTACGCCCGGACCCTGCGCCGCGGCGAGGCTGACGACGGCACCCGCGTCCATCTGCGCCCTGGCGACACCCTCACCTTCGAAGAGGGCGCGATCCTGGCCGAGCTCGAGGCCATCGACGACTGGGAGCGAGCAGGTATCGAGCACGGATGGGTACCGCTTACTCCTGTCCTGTGGACCTGGCTGGGGTTCGTCCCCACCCGCGACGCCGCCCACGTCCGCTACCTGCTGGCCGCCGCCCGCCGCCTGGACGAAGCCGCCCGACTGGTCGACCAGACCACATCACTGCGCGACCAGCTCGCCAGCCAGATCAGCACAGGTCAGGTCGGCCCATTGCCGCGCCGTACCTTCTTCAAACTCGTCGGTGCCACCGAGGTCGCCGTCGTCGCCCTGGAACGGGTCGTCGACATGGCAGAGAAGGCACCCACTCTGCTGGCCACCCCGCACGCACTGCCAGCACCGGTGACTACCAAGCGCGAGGCCATGCGTCAGGTCCGCAACGCCTACGAGCACATCGAGGACCGCGCCTTCGGCCGAGACCGTCAGAGGGTCGACCCCAGCGTCTTGACGATCTTCGACCATCACGAGCTCGTCACTAACAACCGCATCGCCTACCGAGGGCACACCCTCGACCTGGCCACCGAGGTGCCCCAGCTGCTCACCGAGCTGCGGGCCTACTTCAAGACCATCGCCGGGACGATGTGAACCCCAGCGACCTCCTCCCCGTCAATACAGCCTCGGGCGCAGGTGCCGGTGCAGATCTAGCCCTCACGCGCCCAGAACCGCTAGACCGCCTCCCGGGCACACCGCAGGACGACCCCTTCCACCGCTTGGCCGCCGCCTGGCTGCTCGGGTATGGCGGACACACCCAGACCGCCTACCGCCGCGACCTGGCCGCCTGGGTCCGCTGGTGTGAACAGCTGGGCGTACACCCCCTGGCCGCCGAGCGCTTCCACGTCGACGCCTGGGTGCGCCACCTGACCACCACCCCCCAGCCCCGCACCGCCCGGCCGGCCTCCCCGGCCACCGTCACGCGACGCTTGTCAGCGCTGGCAGGGTTCTATAACTTCGGCGTGCACAGCGCTGCGGTGCTCACCCACTCCCCCGTCGCCTCGGTGCGCCGACCCCGGGTCTCAGCCGACTCCGCCGCCGTCGGCCTCACCGCCGAGGAGCTGCGCCGGTTGCTCACCGTCGCCGGTGAGCACTCCGCGCGCTCGAACGCACTGGTGCACCTGCTGGTCTTCTGCGGTCTGCGGATCGGGGAGGCCCTTGGCGCGCAGGCAGCCGATTACGGCCACGACCACGGCCACCGTGTGCTGCGGGTGGTGCGCAAGGGCGGCAAGCGGGCGCGTGTCCCCCTGGCCCCGCCCGTAGTCCGAGCCCTGGACACCTACCTCCAGGCCCGCGCCCACGGCCCCCTGCTGCTGGGCGGCCGGCTTCTCGCGCGGCGGACGCCTGACAACGAAGGCCTCGGTGAGTCCACTGCGGCGCCGGCGGGTCCGTCGACCCGCGCGTCATCGCAGGATGAACTGCCGGCCGCGGGGATGGCCGCGTACAGGTACACCAGCGCCTACGAACAGCTCCTGCGCCTGTTCGCATCTGCTGACCTGCCACGCGGTGCCAGCCCCCACAGCCTGCGCCACTCCTACGCCACCGAAGCCCTGCGCCTGGGCGCAGCACTCCAGGACGTCCAGGACGCCCTCGGGCACGCCGACCCCCGCACCACCCAGCGTTACAACCGCTCCCGCCACGACCTGGACCGCTCTCCGAACTATCTGCTCGCCTCCTCCTTGACCTCGCCGGGAGGATGACCCCGACCGAGGCCAGGACACGGGGGGCGAAGTGGCAGCTCAGCCCGCCCGGTCAGCCACCGGGGATGACAGAAGGGGCTCGTAGCGAGGGGCCACCCCTAACCCGCGCAGCAGGCGACCGACGAGGCGGGAGGCGACCACCTGCGGCTGGTTCACCAGCTCCTCATAGGAGGCCTCGGTGACCTCCCGGTAGAACTCCGCGTCGTACGCCACCCCCCTCTCGTGGGCTTCCGTGAACACGTAACTGGCCAGCCCACGCAGCTGGTCGGCGTGGATGCCGAGCACCCACTGCCCGCGGTACCCGACCTGCTGGCCGACCTCACCGGCCCAGCGCGCCAGGCGGACTGCGTAGGCCACGATGACTCCGTCGGTGACGACCGACGTCGTCTCGCTGCTCCGTCGCCAATCGCGCGTCGCGCGATCCATCAGCACTCGGAGACCACCGTCCTCGCGCAGCTCGAGGTCCACCAGGCTGCCCTGTGCCATCTCTGGATGGATCGTGCGGCCTGGGCCGGTGCCCGCCAGGCTGACCAGCGCTGCCCCTTGTGCACGAGGGGTGAACTGGTCGGCGTAGCCGGGGCCGGGCGCCCACCCGCGCACCTGCTCGGGAACGGCATCCTCGGCGGACTCGAAGAGCTCGAGCAGGCCAGACCGCTGTCGTTCCAGCACCTTGCGGGCCACCTCACGGCGTGCCGCCACGGGCACAGCTACGCCGTAGAAGTGGCCGCTCTGGCGCTGGTCAGCCGGGATGAAGTCGCGAGCGATCTCCTCGTCCAGGGCGCTCTCGGCGAGCTGCTTCAGAGGGCGGCGCGCGCTGTGCAGCCGGACCACGTCGGCGTCCGTCAGGCGGTGGCGGGTCTTGTCGTGGCGGGCGAAGTAGAGGCCGTCCACCATGTGGGGCGCTCTGCCCGAAGGTGGGATCTGCACCAGCAGGTAGCCGGTGCCGTCGCCGGCGGCTGCGGGAATTTCGGTGGTGGTGATGAACAGGGGTGGGTCGATGGCCTGGTGGGCGATCTGCTCCATCCTCTCGGCCAGCCCGTCCAGCGACTGCGGGGCCAACTCCCAGGTTCGCTCCGCCTTGACCTCCTCGACACCGATCAGCAGTGCCCCGCCGTTGATGGCGAAGCTGGCCATGTCGCGCGCGGACTCCTTGCGGTCCCCCGGGCGGCTGCCGACCTCGCGCTTGACGTCGAAGGAGTACCGCTCGATGAGCAGGCCGTCTTCGATGGCAGTTTGGATGTCGGCCTCCGAGGAGGGCACCCAGTGATCGACGACCCCGCGGGCATCAGCCATCGCCCGAGGCTAGGCGGCATGAGGCCACGACGCCTGCGCCGGCCCCTCCAGCGTCGGCGGCCTCACCGTGCCATTCCCAAAGTTGTGGCACGGTCAGTCGCCAGCTCCGCTGCAACCGCGCCCTACGCTCGAGGCGCCGTCCAGCGGTCATGACCACTGCTCCGTCCCGCGAGACCCGTCCGAAGACGACTACCGAAACGCTTGGGCCGTGGACCTCGGCCACACGCGCATGTCGACGACGAAGCTAGGCATGCGATCAGCCGCGGCGGGGCGTTGCAGAACTCGTCGGGACGGCGCCGCTCGGCCATGAGGTTGTGGACGTGGGTTCTGGACGGTCAGCGGCCCTCGTCACCATCGAGGCGGTGAGATGTCGCAGGAACGACCGTTTGTGCGATTGCCGCGTCACGGCCCGATGCGCCGGCCTGAGTTGATGATCTCAAGTGCCGCTCCGGCGAGGAGTAACCACGTGACGCTTCGAGTACGGCGGGACCGACCGGGATGGCGACTCCTCGCAGGAGGGGTTCTCAGGCGAGACCGCTACCATCGCTGACGCTGGCCTCTGGCCACGCTGACCTTGGCTTCCGGATGCTTATCGATCGCAACGACGCTGCAAGAGCAGCCGGGGACCGCTGGTCCTTGCCTGGGGCACCGTCAGGTCGTGATCTTGCGCGCTAGCACCGCCAACCTGCCAGCCAGCGACGTGGAGTCCAAGTGGGTGCAGGTGCAACGCCAACTCGCCCTTCTACTGGAAGCCGCCAGGGAACCTCAGACCGGGTGTCGCATGCCACGCGCCAAGTTCCCCTGATCAAAACACGTTTTCATCTAGAGTCATGTTTTCATCTAGAGTCATAACGTGTCAGGAGAGGTTCCAGTGTGGATCAGCTACACGGCCCTCGGCGCGTCCGTCTTCGCGGCGGTTGTCTCGGCAATATCGGCCAGGACAGCCTATCTGGCTTTTCAGATGAGCGGGCCGAGGCTCCAGTTTCTGGTGGAAACTTTAACACCGGACCCCCCCAATTCCCGATATATTGCCAAGGTGAAGGTGGTAAATCGGGGTCGAGGGGAGGTTGATATAGCAGGGTTCTACATAACGTCATACGGCCACCGTAAGCCGATTCTACGAATCACCGAGATAGTGGCAGGCCACCCTCTTCCGCATCGCATCATGGGCGGATCTGAGGAGGTCTGGCACCTAGACCTTCTTCCGACGGCGAGGAGATATGTGGCCGGCTTGCAGGATCGGTCAATACGGCCGTGGTCGAGTTGGCCTGAGCAGGTGTATCTGACGGCTAAGGGCGCAAACGGGAATCTGGCTCACGCCAAGAGGCCCCAGCTGAGCACCCGGCAACTTATCATCGACACCCTCCCGGCAGGCGGAGGCTGACGCACTCAGAACAGTTACCTGAAGCATGCCAGCTGCTCGAGCTGCGGGTTGCCGACCATCCCGGCCGAGAGTGAAGGACGTCGGACCGCGACGCGATTACTCCATGTCCGGAGACACACCCTGGCTGACGATCGGTCGCCCCCTGTCGCTATATGCCGTTGCCGGCCATGGGCGCCAGTCGTCTTTGGCGTTGGGTTGAACGCCTAGGACAGCCGCTTCCGCTGACCTCGACCTGGTCAGCGTTCCCACAGTCCAACGCGGTCACCGTCTGGCGGGTCACGAACTCGTCTGAGCAGGCGCCTGATTCTGGTGCGGCGTGACTCCCGGTGATGGGACCACTGACTGCGGTCAGGCAGTTACCTGAGCTGGCGGAGCCTCCAACCTCTCCACGTCCGCGATGACTGCACTCACAGCCTGGTAGCGCAGGCGGAGATCATGGGCAGCACACTTGTGAATGATGCGCCCTACTTCGTTGGTGGTCGGTGGCAAGGACTCTCTTCCTGTGAATATGTAGGCGAGTACATGACCGATTGCGTACATCTCATTCACGACCCCGTACTCCTTGAAGCTACTGAGCATGGGGTCGCGAACGGTCCCCCTCATCTCGGACTGCGTCCGCGTAAAATTGCTCTGCTCATCTTTCACCAGACCAAAGTCTGAGAGCTTGACCAGCACTGCCCCCTCGCCGTAGACCTTGATGAGCGTGTTTTGGAGACTAATGTCGCGATGGAGCAGTCTCTTGCGGTGCAGGTAGTTGATACCGTCGAGAAACTGGAGCGCTATGCGCTTCCGGGCCGCGAAGGAGATGGTGTCATTCTTTTTTCGTATGTAATCTCGTAGAGTGGTGTCGCAGTATTCCATGCGGTACTCGTTGCGAGCCTCGTCATAGCGATAGACTTCTACCACATAGGGGAAGCTAAGCCTCTTGAGTACCTCGAACTCCTGCCTAAATCGCTGCAAATCTCGCTCGGGGAGGTCTTTTTTCGCTCGTTTGACCGCGAACTTGATGTCGTAGTCGGGGTCTACGTAGGAGTAAACATGTGCGTAGGATCCGCTACCCACCATCTTGAGCTGGACCACTTCATGGCGCTTGTCCAGCTTGACCGTCTCATCAACAAAGGTCAATACGGACTCGTAGGTCGAAATGTCAATGGGCTGAAAAGACTCCGGCACAACGCTCCCACCGCTTGGCGACAGCCACGGCCGACAGCGGTCTAGCGCCTCCTGATAGGAGTCCGCCAGTTCGACTCGCACCCCCGCCCGCCTGAGAGTGTGCAGATCGGTCTCGATCTCCTGGATGAGGGAGAGCAAGTTCCTGCTATTTTCGGCCCAATAATGGCGAGTGGTTCTCGCTCTACCATTAATATCTGTGAAGTGCTCGTTGAGGCGCTTGTGCAGTACTGCGCACATGTGACCCCATTCGGGATCGTCGTAAAGGCGCTCGTAGATCCGCGATGAGGGGACGGCGTCGTACTTCTCCTTTAAGTCGGCGAGCATGAGGTCCACGGGGTCGACCACCACATCCATCCCCTCTTCGAACATCCAGGGTCAAATGGTGCACTAGTGCCCTACCGGCTTGCCCATACTTAGCTCAGACTGAGCGGAGCCTCCGACCGACGCCAGTCCGCCAGTGAGCGCTGGCCGAGATGCTTCTCGGCCGAGAGCTGGGGCGCGTGCGCGAGCCTGCGGGCTCGGTAGTGCCCGTGGCGAGTCACCGGTGCTGCCTCGGACTGCTTCCCCCTCCCGGCCGCTCTTCTCATGCTGAAGACAGCTGCGGCGCTCCGTCGGAGTCAGGTGGTTGGGTGCCTGCTTTGCCCCCGGGCTGAATGCACGCCGTCGCGCCTCGCCCGAGAGCCCGCTCGGGCCCTCAAGGCGTGGCCAGGGGCGGCAGGTCGCTCGCATGCCCGGGTCATCCGGAGCGCCTTGCACCGGTCACGGGAAGCGGCGCCGGTGAAGTACCGGTGAGCTGGTGGTTGGGGCGTTGGTGTGGATGTGCGCGTGAGCGCAAGATGGCCTTACGGCGCGGGCGGGGTCGCTCGCGACGGCGGCGGGGGGATCACCGTGACTGAGGTGGGGACCGGTGCAATACCGGTGCCGTAGTCAGCAAGGGTCTCCAGGAGTTCGCGGTCATCGGTGATGCGCTTTTGTTCGACATCCCAGCCGGCAAGGGTCTCCTGCGCTCCGGCGGGGCCGAACTCGACGATGGTTCTGGACTGACCTTCGGGGTCATGGCGTACGCGAGCGAACAGTCCCTTGAAGCTCTGCTCGTGCAGGAGGGCCGCGAGGGCCTGGGGCATGGTGTAGTCGTCGCCGGCGCCGATGTCGACGGTGACCCCGTAAGGGCGCGCCTCTCGTGCGGTCAGGTTGGCGAGGGACAGCGAGGCGGTCCTGGTGGCGTGCAGGATGCGGCGGGCATCGACATCAGCGCGGTCGACCATGCCTGTGTCACGGAAGACCTCCAGCCACGCTCCGTGTCGTTGGTCAGAGGAGTAGCAGGACCCCTCGGGAGCTGGCAGGTCGAAGCGGCCCGCCTTGGACCCGGCAGGTGCAGGCGTGGAAGAGAAGAACCAGGGGTGGCGCAGGTCGCCGGTGACGGGGTCGCGCGGTTGGAAGATCCGGTAGGCAGTGGTGCTGGCGGACAGGGTGGTCGTCGGGAAGTCCCGCGGATCCGGTGCCGGTGTCGCGGCGGGCGTCACGCGGCGAGGTCCTGCGCCCAGGAGCGGGCCGCAGCGACCACGGGGCGGTGGCTGCCGTCGCGCAGGAGGGCCATTGGGGTCGCGTACTGCAGCGCGCGTTGAGGTGAGACGAGCCAGGAGGCGACGGTCCATCGGGAGACCAGCTGCTCCGGCAGCGCCTCGAGCACCGGCGCGAGGCCCCTGACCGGAGTGTCCTCCTGGAACTGGAACTGGGGGTAGACCACCTGCCCAGAGCCTGTGCGCAGGGCCAGTAGCCCTTGCCGCTTGCTCACGGCTTGCCGGCTCACCTTCTGGCCGTCTCTGGCGAGTAGCTCTCGCACGCCTTCGACGTCGTAGAAGGGGCCAAGGTGGTCGTTCCATGCTTGTGCGGTGTCGATGACGACCCTGGCAGCGCGGCGGGCGGTGTCGTCGACGTCCTGCACTCGACGCAGGACCTGGCCGTCTGGGTCACGCATCCTGAGTTCGCCTGCTGTCTTGAGCAGCAGCTCTCCGTGCTCGCGGGGCACCTCGATGATGGAGGTTCCCCTGTCGGCGACGACGACGATCGTGATTCGCGGAGCGCGCTGGACGTAGTGGATCCGCCGGTTGCGCTTCCAGGCTCCCTCGAGCATCTTGCGGCTCACGTTTGAGCGCGGCCCTGCTTTGAACGGCTTGGCCGTTCTATAGGTGGCGCCGCGCAGACCTTCGGGCGTGAAGACGTCGGGGACCTCTGCCTTGTCCGCTCCCGGTGGGGTAGCCATCACCACACGCTACCCCCAATCAACGTTGTCAACCTGGTCCTGGATCCCTGCGGGTGAAGGTGTCGAGGCTCGGCCTCGCGCGGTCCAATCGCAGACCAGCCGTGGTGCTGGCCCGCGCCCCGGCGCCGGTCGCCTGCTGCGGAGCTGTGTCGGTCGCGTCCTGTCGCTGCGAAGATGCAGGGTCGGTGGTGGGGAGCTGGTGGTGACGGCTGGTGAGCGAGTGGATGGTGCGCGCTCGTCAGGCGTCGACGGCGGGCCTCGATGGCCCGCTGGCGGCGATCGGCGCGCCGCCCGGCGGGGGGGGCGGGCGGCCGGGGTCTGGCGTGGGCTGCTGCTGGGATGGGCGCGGGTGGGCATCGGGCTCACCAGTCGAGGTCCGCGCGGACGGAACGGTGCTCCATGACGGCGAGCACTCGGCCCCAGCGCTCGGCGGTGGCGTGAGTCTCGGCGGCGTCGTCGTACCCGGATCGCCATACGCGGGTGAGGTCGTCGATGCTCACGTCGCGGGCGGTCTCGGGGTTGAGGCGCAGCGCTGCCAGTGCGGCGAGATAGGTCGGGCAGTCGGCTGGATCGGCGCAGTGGGTGGCCTCGGGGGTCCAGGCGGCACGACCGGCGTCGGCCATGTCCCAGCGCAACGCGCGGCGCTCCCACAGAGCCGCGTCGTACTCCTCGGGCTGGTCGGGCTGGGTGTGGGGGTGGGTGCTGCGGTGTTGGCTCATCGGGCTCTCCTGGGGCTGCGGCGCTGCGCATGCGGGCAGCGCGGGCGGGCTGACGGGCGGCGGTGGGGTCGGCGGTGGGGTCGGGGACCCCTGCGGGCTCCGGCGGCCGCCGTGGTGGCGGCCGCCGGAGGTGGTACTCAGGAGGTCAGGTCGACCGCGTTGCCCAGCAGGTGCTCCCGGCTGTCCATGGGCGGCAGGTGCAGGGCGACGGCCTGGGTGATGAGGCGCCCCAGTGAGTTGTGCTCGGGCAGACGGCCCAGGGCCGCCTCGGTGAGCACGGCGTTGCCCTGGAGCCAGGCGACCATGGCCAGGGCGGCGTGGATGCCCTCGTGCTCGGGGTGGGCGCGCTGGACCAGATGGACCAGCATGGCCAGGGGCACGTGGCCGGTGATGGTGGAGGCGATCAGCCTGTCCCGGGTGTCGATGCTCTGAGCGCTGACCAGGAGGTCGGCGACCTCCTGCTCGTCCAGCACGGTGCCGGGGCGGGCGGTGAAGCGGGCGGCGACGGCGAGCCAACGGGGGTGGCTGGCGGGGCGGGCTCGCTCCAGTGCCAGGCGGTAGACGGGGGTGCCGGTGAGGCTGTCGGCGACGGCCTGGCGGGTGGGCAGGACTGCCAGACCGGCGCCGATGAGGGCGGCGGCGACGGGCGAGTCGGTGGGCAGGGGTCGCTCGGTGTCGCAGCATCCCTGGTCGCAGCCGGTCTGGCGGATCTGGCGGTGGTGGACGGTGGCGACCTCGGCGGGCAGGTCGGCTGCCAGCAACGCCAGGCCCAGGGGCTCGACGAGGGCGGCGGCGTCGTCGTGGGTGTGCTGGTCGCTCCAGACCAGCAGGCAGACCGCGTGGGCGCGGTCCTGGTGCAGGGCGTCGATGAGGAGGTCGGTGGCCTCGGGGTGGGTGGTGGCGTCGTCGAGGTCGAGGCGGGCGATGAGGCCGCTGCGGCGGCGGGGACCGCGCAGGCTGATGAGGGTGATGGACTCGCTCGGCCAGAAGCCGAGGGTGTGGGCGGCCAGCAGGGCGAGGTCGCCCGGGTGGGTGGCCTTGACGACCTGTGCGGAGTTCTCGTCCACGGTAATTCTCCCTTGGTGGGCGGGGCGCCTTGGTGGCTTCCCCGGTGCTTTTATTCTAAAGCATTGCGAGGCCATGTCACCGCAGGTCAGGGGCATTTTTGCGAGAATCTCCGGGCATCAGCCAATAGTCGGCCGTATTTTGTGGTAACAAGTCTCATCGGCGGCTGGCGGGCGGCGTGGGGCGTTTATGGGTGCGTTCCGCTGGGCTGTGGGCGGCTTTCGAGTGGGGGGTGGTGTGGGTGCGAGCCGCTGTGCGGGTCTGTGGCGGACTGGGACCGGGAGCCTCGTGGGCCAGCCGGGCGGGCTCGGTGGTGCCCGTGGCGGGTCGACCCCGCTCCCCCGCGACTGCTCCCCGCCTCAGGGCCGATCTTCGGTGAGGGACCCCCGAAGTTGCAGCGCCTCGCCCAGGTCGGGACGCGCCCCGGGCCTGGCGTCGAGGTGCCTCGCGGCGGGGCGAGCAGCCAGGCTCGCTCGCTGGAGTCGGTCTGTCTTCGCCGGCTCTGGTGGTGCTGGCGCCTCGTCAGGTCAGCGGTAGCGCAGGCGGGCGCCGGCGGCTCGTGCTGCTCGGCCGGCGATGTGGAGGTGGTAGCCAGGTGCGGGGGCTGTGCGAAGCAGGGCCGTCACGGGATCCTCGGTGCCGGAGGTGGGTGCAGGCGGCAGCTGGGCCTGGTCATGGGTCAGGTCCGCGGCGTTGCGGTAGGTCCAGACGGTGAGGGGCTGGGCGTCGGTGGCCAGGGCGCGCAGGTGGGCGGTGAGCGCTTCGACGTCGCGCTCGGCGCGCTGGGCCAGGGCGAGGGTCCGGTCGTGCATGGTCTCGTTGATCATCTGCCAGCCGTCTTCGGCGCGCTGGATGCGGCGGGCGCCGACGCTGATGGCGGCGGCCAGTCCGTCGTAGGTCAGGCCGGTGGCCTCTCGAGCGCTGCGCAGCTCAGCGGGGGTCATGATGTCGAGGCACTCGGCGACGTAGCTGGTGATCTCACGGGCGAGGTCGTCGGGGACGGCGCCTCGGGGGCCGGCGGCCTCGAGGGCGAGGATCTTGTCGGCGGGGATGTCGAGGAGCTCGGCCAGGGTGGGTGCGCTGCAGGCGAGGTAGTCCCGTGCAGCGGTGATGGTGTCGCCGGTCATGGGGCGTGCCTGGACGGCGGCCAAGACGGTGCGGTCGGTGAGTCGGTCGGTGGGCATGGGGTCCTCGCGTCGTCGTGGCTTCTCGGTGGCTCGTCGTCCTCGCTGATCAGGACGCTTGACCTGGCCTGCGTGGGTGTGGCCGCTGCAAAGTGCAATCTTGCAGCGGCCACTGACAGGCCCTCGATCTGCCGGCCTTTCATGGCACACAGGGGCTGAGTAGGCGCCTCGTTTGCCCCGCGCCACTCGTCATCGTGCTTGAGGGGGCAAGTCAAGGACTCCCCCACCGATGCCGATGAGTGAGCAACTAACGACTCACGCCGCCGGAGTGATAGCGGAAGCCCGATGGTCAGACGTCTTCGTCAACCACCCAGGGCCCCCCTGACTCACCGTGACGACCCAAGACCAGACCGCGCACTAGGGGCCTCAGGTAGGGCGTGAGGCTAGTGACCACTCTGGTCAAGATGTAGCCGTCGAACACCGCCCGACGGCTGCGTGACGTCGTCTGGCAGCTGCAGGTGGGGCCCTGCTGGGCGCTCATGCCGGATGGGGCCTTCTCCGCGCGGCCTGAAGGAGCCCGCGGGGCTCCCGCGCCGGCTTACTGAGGCGGCTCAGCAAGCGTGTGCCCCTCGGGACTGGGCGGTGCAGGGCGCAGACAGCGCCAGGTACCGGCTGTGGGGCACCTCATGGCCTCGTGCGGCGCTGCTGAGGCGTGCGGTGGGGGCCGAAGGCGCGTCCGGGTCACGGGCGCGTGGCGCGAGGATCAGATGGGGAGGGTCAGGCGGCCCGTGGAGAGGGCACCCGCACTCCTGGTGGCCCGGCGAACAGCTGGGGCTGTTCGGGGCGGTACAGGCCGCGCTCGACCCGCCATCCCCGCCGGGCGTCGAAGTCCACGCGCCACAGGGTGAACGCCTCGCGCTGGGCGGCGTGACGGGCCTTGCGGCGCGCGACGACCCCGGTGCAGCCCAGCTCGCCGGCGACGTCATCCAGGTGCTCGGCGGCCGCCGCGGCGTCGGCCTCGAGCAGCCGGCGCACCCCGCGGTGGTCGACCTCGACCAGCCCGGCCAGCGCCAGGGCGCGCACGTGCTTCGTCACGGTGCGCCGGTGCAGGCCCGACAGGGCCTGCAGCTGCAGCGCAGTCAGCCGCTGAGCCCCGGTGGGGTCGAGCAGGTCGACCAGGCGCGCGGCGATGCGACCCAGCCCGCCGTGGACGGAGTGGGAGAAGGCGTCGTGCGCGCGCACGCTGGTGCGTCTCAGCGCGGCCGCCAGCGGCAGCACCGGCAGGTCCTCCAGCACCGCGGTGACCTCAGGGGCGGGCGCGGGCAGGTCCTCGGGGCGCAGCAGCCGCCAGGTGGGCGCCAGCGTCCCCTGCGCGGGGCTGTCCTGACGCACCCATCCACGCTTGGCCAGCCGCCGCAGGGCGTTGGTGACGGTGGTGGGGCTGACGTTGGCGTGCTCGGAGACCTGCCGGGTGGAGGCTGAGGGGGTCAGGGTGCAGGCCTCGCGGGCGATGGCCAGCAGCACCTGCAGCACGGCGCGGTCGCTGGGGCCGGAGGCCTTGCCCCACAGGTGGGGGTGGGCGCTGATGGTCAGGTCGATCTCGGCGAGCTCGGCCTGGACGGTGAAGTGGTCCCCGGTGGGAGGGCGCTCGGCCACGCGCGCGACGGCGTTGCGCCACGTCGTGGCCAGGTGGCGCTCGGCGTCCCCGGCCGAGCGCTGGCGCGAGCGGCCCTGGCGGACCTGGGTGGCTGCCCACGCGGCGATCTCGTCGCAGGCGCCCTCCAGCGCCAGGCGCCAGGTCTCCTCGTCCCAGCCGGCGCTGACCGCGGCCACCGCGGTGGCCATGACCGCCTCAGAGCGGCTGGCGTAGCGGTCTAGGCCGGTGCCCTCGCGCAGCAGTGCGGTCATCGGCTCCGAGAGCCCTCGGACGGTGACCGAGGTGGTGCGCTGGAGCACCGCGGTGCGCGGCGGCGCCGCTCTGACGGCGGCGTCGCTGTTCAGCGAGGTGGTGGCGGGGTGGCGCGGGGCCACCGGGCCGGTCACCGCGTCATGCGGCGCCGGCCTTGCGCATGCGTCTGTCGGGTGAACGTCTTAGGGCGCGCGAAAATCTTGGCGCGTAGGACGTGACCCAACCCCGATGGGGAGGTAATGTCTCCTCCAGTTACTCAGTAGACGAAGCCCTGCACCCAGATCAGGCGGCCAAACTTGAACTTGGGGTGTGGGGCTTCGTTGTGTCCGGGGCCAGTCAGTTGACCGGTCCGGGTAGGGCTAGGCCGCGGACGGGTCCGTGGCGCTGGACTCGCCGACCTCGCGCGACCGTCGGTCGCGCTCGATCAGTTCCTCCAGGTAGAGGCTGAGCGAGACGCCCAGCTCTTGTGCTCTGTCGTTCGCTGTCCGCCGAGTCACCTCGGGCACGCGCGTGAAGAAGGGGACCAGGGTCTGGACCTTGTGCTTCCGCGGTGCGCGGCCGGCTACGGCGGGCATGGGCATGACCCTGGCGCAGGAATGATTTCAAGGCAAGCCCTTCACAGGAAGTCGTTGCGTCACCCGTTCGGCCGCCATGGCTGGCGGGGCGTCAGCGCTGGCGCTGAGGCCCCGCCAGCGCCCTAGAACTGCAGAGGTGGCAGGCCGACGCTGGCCCTTAGCTCGTCCTCGGTGACGCCGTGGAGCTCGCTTCCGTGACGGGCGAGCAGAAGATCGATGGCGACCCGCACGAGAGTGGCGTCGGTGATGCGCTCACGGTCGCTGGAGGCCACCTGCTGACGGCGCGGGTCGCCCATCACCTCCGCCGTGAGCGCGGCGAGCCCGGCCGTCTGCGCAGAGGTGATGAGCATGTCTCGGCGCATCAGCCGGGCGTACTTCGGGGCCACGGGCCCGCTCGGAGCCGGCGCGCGGCGCGTCTCACGCGCCGCAGGGCTCGGCTCAGGCACCACCGTGGATGCCGCCTCCTCGTTTGTTGCGGCCGGCTCGACCGGCTGAGGTGTTGTGCGCGCCGTCCGGGACAAGTTCAGGGGCGGGCGGTCCCGGGCCCGAGATGGGCTGGCGGGGATCTGCAGGCCAGGACGCTTCGGGGTGGGGCTCGGTGCGGCGCTACTTGCAGTACTGGCGTCGGGTGTCGGCTGCGTGGGCTCGACGGAGGTCATCGCGGGCTCCCGTCGGCTGTCAAGGCGCTCTCTGCTGCTGCGAGCCGCTGCAGCACTTCCTCGGCCAGGTGGTGGAAGTCGTCGGCGATGCCCTCGGCGCTGGCCGTGCGTGGCCCTTCGCTCTTCTTGCCGGTACGCCTCAGCTCCCACCAGCTGGGCCCAGAGCGCACGACTTCCTCGAGCTCGTGGGCGAGTTTGCCCAGCTGTCGGGTGTCCTGGGCGACTGTCTCGCTGGCTCGGATGGTGGTGGTGAAGACGCGGGTCTCATCGCCGGCGAAGTCTTGGACGAGCAGGTCTCGTGCTTGTGCTGTGACGCGCGTCGCGGCCCTGTTCACGCCGAACATGACGATGCCCAGCATGTCGAGGTTGGCGTTGACGTCGAGGACGTTGTCCAGCAGCTCAGCGACGTCCCGCAGGCCCTTGCGGGAGGCGGCGTCGGTCTTGACGGGGATGACGAAGTAGCCCGATGCGGCCAGGGCTGCGCGCTGTAGGGCGGGGTATCCCGGGGGGCAGTCGATGATGGTCATGTCGTACTCGTCCATCAACGGGTCCAGTACGCGGGCCAGTGCGGTCTTGGACTTCCCGGGGTCGCGGCTGCCCAACATGCTCTCCAGGGTGTTGGCTGCCTTGACCAGCTCTTCTCCCCCGACGATGACGTCGAGGTTGGGCCTAACGTCCTGTGCTGGCGTCACGGGGAAGCTGAAGCTCAGTGCTGCGCTGAGCGCTCGGCCTGCGTCGTCGATAGCGGTGCTGGAGTAGCCGAGGTCCTCCCCCAGGTTGCCCTGAGGGTCCATGTCGACCAGCAGGATCCGCCCGGCGCCGGCATGGGCCAGGGTCCCTGCGAGGTTGGCGGCGATGGTTGTTTTGCCGACGCCGCCCTTGCTGTTGATCACAGCGATGACGCGGTCTCTTGCCATAGCTACCTCCTAGTGGGGAAGGGAGTCCGACCTCGGGAGTCCGACCTCGGGAGTCCGACCTCGGGAGTCCGACCTCGGGAGTCCGACCTCGGGAGTCCGACCTCGGGAGTCCGACCTCGGGAGTCCGACCTCGGGAGTCCGACCTCGGGAGTCCGACCTCG